>Ga0302220_10000267_pt1 | contig 46262 bp, 47 predicted proteins | sample II_Palsa_E1_3_FD_194572 | JGI IMG/M metagenome (GOLD analysis project Ga0302220, IMG submission 194572) | Peat permafrost microbial communities from Stordalen Mire near Abisko, Sweden - II_Palsa_E1_3 | ecosystem: Environmental > Terrestrial > Soil > Palsa > Peat permafrost | place: Sweden...
CCGGATCCCGCCCCACACCCCAAACGCAACGGCAAGATCGAGCGCTACCAACAAACCCTCGCCCGCGAACGGGCCTACGGACAGCGCTACCGCACCTCAGACGCCCGCGCGGCAGCGCTCCCGTTCTGGCTCAAGCACTACAACTACACCCGCAACCACAGCTCACTCTCAAACCGGCCACCCATCAGCCGCGTTCGGAACAACCCGAAGCACAACACCTAGACGCATTCGTACCGGCTCTGTGAATTCTTCTCGCCGCACACGCGGAGAAGCGCGAGCCGTAGACATCCAGGCGGCCCTTCGGTCGTCTCCGGGGCGCCCGTCGTTGCGGCGCGGTTAGCCACGCCCCGGCCCCTTGAGCTCCTGGCGCCTCGTCTGCTATCAATACATGTCCGCCGCGGGGTGGAGCAGTCTGGTAGCTCGTCGGGCTCATAACCCGAAGGTCGCGGGTTCGAATCCCGCCCCCGCTATCAAGAAATGGCCCTGGGAGATCGAGGCCTCCGAGAGATCGGAGCCTTGGTGTTTAGGGGCGAGATCGCTTTTGTTCGGGTTTGACGGCGGCGCGACGCTACGGAATTCGCACCGCTAACCCGAAGCGGCGCCCGCTAGCTCGACGGGGCTGTGGCCCCTCCAAACTGACTCGGCTCGCGAGCGGCTCGTCGTCTCAGGCTGCAAGCCCCGGGATGCGGCTACGTCCGCTGTGGAATGTCACAGAGAAGTTGCGCTTGGTGGGGGAGAACTCCTGCCGTCGCCGGCCTCATGTCGGTCATGGGCTCAACGGGCGACCAGGATCACATCGAGCGGTTCGCGCTCGAGCTGGCGCCTGCTCGGACGCTCGAGCATCCGAAACTCGCGTCCGGTATCGGACGGACACATGGCTAAGAGGGCGCGGCGTACGCGCTCGGCGGAGAGCCCCCGGACAGTCGTCCGTACGGATGAGTTCGAGCGCTGGACTCAGACGCTGAGCGACGATGTCAGGTCCGAGGTCAACGGCCTGGTCGATCGGATCGTCGCAGGTGGCCCGACGCTTGGCCGGCCGCGCGTCGACCTCATCCACCGGTCGACCGTCCACAGACTGAAGGAGGGTCGGAGCGGTCGCGGCATGAGAGTGTTGTTCGCCTTCGACTCCAACGGAAACGCCGTCATGCTGGCCGGAGGCGACAAGACGGGCAAGTGGAACGACTGGTACCCGAAAATGATTCGGCTGGCAGAACGCCTCTACGCCGTCCACGATTGCAGCATCCGAAAGGAGCCTCATTGTCTGAGCCGCCGAGAAGCTGGAAGGACGTCGCATCACAGAAGCCGGTGAACGAGATGCGGGCTGAGATATATCGACGGGTGATGGAGGCAGAGGACCGAATCGCCCACGTGCTCTACGCGCGTGGCGTCAGTCACGAGGTCGTGACTGCGGCGCTCGAGGCGGTCGACGAGAGACTGCTGGAGGACCAGCGTCGAGAGGATCTGTACCTGTCGGCTCTGGCCCGCTACGTCGAGGCGCTCGGCGGTCGGCTCGAGGTCCGGGCGCTGTTCGGCGGGGAGGCGATCCTGCTTCGAGGCGAGCCTGAGGAGTAGAGAGCGCCGGTTCCGCGGCGGTGGCGGGGCCGAGCCTGGGAAGCCCGGTCGTTTTCCCGGTCGTGTAATTCAGAGCCATGCAGCTAGACGCCTTGCGACGTACGCGCGTACCCGTCCCGAAGGCCTGTCCCTCCACCACCTGAGCACGTCGCGTCTCTACTCGCTGACGTCTGCGCATTCTGCAGCATGGAATCGCTACCGGCGGTTGCGCAGGCTGCGAGATGGATAGACGGCCGCTGGCCGGAGAGCGAGCTCGTGGCCGCGGCGGCGGAGCCCCACAGGATTGCCGCGCGGCAGGTCGCCGTTCATCGTCGCGACTCCCCCTTCTGATCCGTCGCTACGTGACGTTCCGGACTGCTGCGCGCACCACAACTCGGGCAGGTCGCGTCGGAGGCGCGAGCGAGAGGAAGTCGCGTGCCGGAGCGCGGTGGCTGCAGAACGGGCAGCTGAGCGCATCGGTCAGCGACACCGGGCCTGCGTTGAGCGCGATCGGGGCGTCGCACCGATCGCAAGCGAGCGTTCCGGCGGCGAGCAGTACTGATCGTGCGGTTTGACGCTCCGCTTCGTGCGCCGCCGCGAGTGGTGCATCCCGGTCCCGCCGAACGCGACTCGAGTCGCCAACACCGCCGAAGAGGGACATGGAATGAGTCTAGGCGCGTCTGCGACTACGCCGACGCGTCCGAGCGTGCATCCCCCGACGATGTGCGCCAACCGCTGACCCACGCGGCGACTTCGGCTCCGGTGAGTTCAAACTCGCTGGGCAAGTGAGCTACTACCTCCCGCAGGAAGCCGTTGCTCAGGAGCATGTCCACCTTGTCGCCGAGGAAGTCGTTCAGGATTGCCTGCGCGAGGCGGCGGGGGCCTGCGCCTTCGTAGCCCCATTCGAAGTCGGCTTCGATCAGCCGATCGTCGTTGAGCTCGAGGTTGCGTCGCCGTCCATTGCGGCAGACCCCCGACGACGATCGGACCGCCGTGTCCGTGGTCCGGCTGTTGGACGCGAAGACCGACATAAGTGACGTCCCACGGCGCCATTGCACGCACGCTAGCGAATCCTCCGACCTCAGTCTCGCGGGATCACAGCGTCGAGCACCTCGCCGATCGACCGGTCGGCGAGCGATCCCTCACGGTCGCGGACGACCAGCACCAACGCGGAGCGGGCGCGCGAGAGCTCGGTGTACCAGACGCTCCGAGCGGACTCGGCGCGCAGCTCCTCCATCTCGCACAGACTCACTGGTTCTCGTCGGCGAACAGGAACATCACCCATCGCGATTCTGCAGCAGCAGCTCGAGCGCGTCGATCCACTCCGGCAGGAGGTCCTGTGCCTCATCGATGATTACTGCATCGACATTGCGCCGAGCGCGTCTGGCGCCTCGGTGAGGAGGTTCGGCGCGCGGACATCGTAGTAGTTCTCGTCTGATTCCTCGGGTCGGCGCTCTGAGTCGAGTCCGGCCTCCTTGGCCCACCGGGTGCAGAGGCCGTGGAAGTGCAAGGCCTCGATCCGCTCGGTTCCCGAGAGCTGTCCGGCGATGTGCAGCCGAGCGGCTGGTTGAAGCGCGTCACGGGCACGCTCAACCCCTGCGCCGCGAAGGCGCCGCGCCTCCTCGATCGCGAGCAACGTCTTGCCGGTCCCCGCTCAGCCCGTGATCAGCACCCGTAGGTTCCGTCGAGTGCGTCGAGGATCTCGTACTGGTTCTCGGTCAGGCGGATCAGCTCTGCCTCGTCCTCCGTTATCTGGCCCCCGATCGCGAGACGACGCAAAGCGGTCAGATTCGCTGAACGCGTCGCGCCGTTACCAGGCAGGCGACGGCACTGGAGAGGATTGGCCGGCCGAGCCTGTGGTGGAGGGCGTGGTTCTCGGCGCACAGAGCGTCACGCTGCCGGGGTGAGAGCCGCGCCCAGAACGACATCGTGCCGAGCAGAGCGTTGATCGCGTCGGCCGTGTGCTCCAGGAGCGCCGGCACCGCGGCGACCTGAGTGTCGTCAAACAGGTCTGCGGCATGCCCGCGCGCGAGCTCATAGCCCCCCAGCCACGCCCATACCTCAGACACGTTGCCGCGCCGCTCATCGACACCCCCGAGCGTGACGTCCAGGTCGCGGTAGGTTGGCCAGTCGGCGGCAAGCCCCGGCGCCACCCTCGCCATCGCGGCGCGGAGGGCCTGCTGATCGCCGGCGCTACGCGGCTCCTGCAATCCGAAGTAGGAGACCAGCGCGAGGGTTCCGCCATCAACCAGCGCGTCGGCGGTCTTGCGCCAACTGGCATCCGGATCAACCCAGTGAATCGCCGATCCCGAAAACGCGGCCGAGTAATGCGCGTGCGGCACCGGCGCGTCCTCAAAGCGCCGGTTGACGAACTCCACCTCCGCGGCGTTGCCGAGCTGATCGCGCGCTCGCGCGATCAGCCGCTCGCCCGGCTCGATCGCCGTCACCCGCAGGCCGCGGGCGAGCAGGCTGCGTGTCAGCTGGCCGGTGCCACAGCCGATCTCGAGCACCGCTGCGCCAGGACCGAGACCCCCCACCTCCAAGGCCCGGTCGATCAGCGCGTCCGGGTAAGCCGGCCGGTGACGGTCATACTCCTCGGCGACCTCGTTGAAGACCTCGCCGTAGCGACTGGCCTCGGCGCCACATGACATGCCCGGAAGGTAGATGACGACGAGGACGAGCCGGCCGCCCAAGGGACCGCCCTCATCGCAGGCCGCGGTAGCGATCGAATACCTCTGCGCGAGAGCCCGCGCACTCCCGGATCAAAAGTGACTGGACCAAGCGGATGATGAGACTGGAGCAGACCCGACATGACCGCTGAAGAACACGAGCTCGAGCAGTTACGGCCGGCGTCGTTCGCGATCGCCTACCGGATGCTCGGCAGCGTCTCCGAAGCCGAGGACGTCGTCCAGGAAGCGTTGCTGCGCGTCCATCAGGCGATCGAGGACGGCGAGCAGATCGCCTCCCCGCGGGCCTACGTCGCCACTGTCACCACCCGGCTGGCGATCAACGAGCTTCGCTCGGCGCGCGCGCGGCGAGAACAGTACGTTGGCGAGTGGCTGCCCGAGCCGATCCTCACCGACGGCGTCGACGATCGCGCCCAGCACGCCGAGATGGCCGACTCGCTGTCGCTGGCGATGCTGGTGCTGCTCGAGAGCCTGTCTCCGGAGCAGCGAGCCGCGCTGCTCCTGCACGACGTGTTCGATTACGGCTATCCGGAGATCGCAGAGATCATCGGCAAGAGCGAGGACAACGTGCGCCAGCTCGCGAGCCGGGCCCGGCGTCACGTCGCGCAGCGCCGTCCCCGGTTCCAGGTCCTCGCGCGAGCAGCGCGAGGAGCTCGCGCAGATGTTTCTCGCCGCCGCCCAGCAGGGGGATCTGGCCGGGCTCGAGGCCCTGCTGGCGCACGACGTGGTCCTGACCGGCGACGGCGGCGGGAAAGTCCCGGCGCTGGCGCGGTCGCTGCGCGGCCGCAACCGCGTCGCCCGCATGCTGCTCACCTGGATGCGGGTCGTCGCGCGGCTTCCCGATTCCACGCTGCGGCCGACCGAGATGAACGGCGGTCCGGGAGTGATGGTCCTGGACGGCCAGCAGCGGCTGATCAGCGTGTGGTCGCTCGAGATCGCAGGCGGCGAGATCCGCAGCATCAGCTCGGTCGTCAACCCTGACAAGCTCGCGCACCTCGGGGTGGTCGGCGACTTCGCATCGCTCTTCGGCCCGCACCGGCCGCGCCCTGACACGCCCATCGATCCACAACCCCACACTCATAACCAGGGGGAACACCATGACCCAGGCAAGAATCCAGAACCCCGCACTCACCGTGCCCGGCGCGCTCGACGCGGCCCAGCAACTCGCCGCCTCGGCGAAGCACGCAGGGATCCCTGAGGCCACGCTGGCGATGGTTTCGCTGCGCGCGAGCCAGATCAACGGCTGCAGCGTGTGCGTGGACATCCACACGCGCGAGCTCGACCAGATGGGCGAGAGCAGCGAGCGCATCTACCTCGTCGCCGCGTGGCGCGAAGCGCCGTACTTCAGCGACGCCGAGCGCGCGGCGCTCGCGCTCACCGAGTCCGCCACGAGACACCGGACCGGCCCGACCCGGTGCCGGACGAGGTCTGGGACGAAGCCGCCCGCCACTACACCGAGCCCCAGCTAGCGGCCCTGGTGGTGGCGATCGCGACGATCAACGGGTTCAACCGCGTCAACGCCGCCACTCGGCAGATCACCGGCGACTACGTCGCCCGCATCGTCGAAGCGGCCGCGGGAGCCGCCGCCTGAGCACCAATCCACGGCGCGACGAGCGAGCGGTCGCTCGCTGGTCGCGCCGTGTCCATGTCGCGTCGGCGGGCGACTCCCTCGGACATACACGCTCCAACCCCGCGAAGCGCCCGGCAAGCGACGAGCGCGGCGCCGGCAGTGGAGTGCTAGCCAGGAGCGGCTCGACGCCGTCGCGGCGTCGGCACTTATTGACTTTGCTTTGCGACTAAATCCCGATTCGCGGATATTGCGTCCGTGGCGATCGAGCACGCGGACAGGTTCCGTAACAGTCGCGCTCCGATGGCGTTAAGGGTCACGAATGAACAATCAAATCCACAGACTCGCGCGTCTGACGGGGCTTCTTGCCGGGTTGGCGCTTCTTGGCCCGGCGGGCGCGGTTGCCGCGGGGCCTCTGACATGGTCGGCGCCGGCGCAGATCGATCTGCAGCCCGCGATCGAGGCCAGCTCGATCTACGCGATCTCGTGCCCGTCCGCCGTGCTCTGTGTCGCCGGTGACGACGCGGGCAACATCCTCAGCTCGACGAATCCCGGCGGCGGCCGCGCCGCGTGGTCGTCGGCCGCGGTCGACGTCCACACCGGCGGGCAGTTCTCGATCGAGGGTCTGTCGTGCCCGTCGACCACGCTCTGCGTGGCGGTCGACGAGGGCGGGGGCGTGCTTACCTCGATCAACCCCACAGGCGGCGCCGCAGCGTGGACCCGGGCCGCAGTCGACGCTGGCGCGTCGGGCCTTTCCGGCATCGCCTGCCCCTCCGTCTCCTCCTGCGTCGCCGTCGATGGGGACGGTAAGGCGTTCACCTCGGCATCGCCGGCGGGCGGCGCGGCGACCTGGGTCAGCGAGGACATCGACGGGACCAACAGCCTGAGCTCGGTCTCGTGTCCGACGACCTCTTTCTGTGCGGCCGTGGACGACAAGGGCAACGTGCTCACCGCTACCGCGCCGAGCACCACCTGGACGGTGACGCACCTGACCTCGCGGGCGCTGCTCTCCGTCTCGTGCGCGTCGGCGTCCCTGTGCATCGCGGCCGACGACGAAGGCGCGGTGTGGAGCTCGTCCGCCCCGAACACCGACGCCTCGGCCTGGCACAGTGCGACCGTTTCCGATGGCGTGGGCATTAAGGCGCTCGAGTGCGAGGCGCCGTCGTTCTGCGTGGCCACGGGCGACGCGATCCACTACTCGGCGAACCCGACCGGCGGGTCCGCGGCGTGGACGAAGGTGGGCAGCAGGTTCAACTTCGAGCCGACCGCTCTGAGCTGCGTCGGAACGAGCTTCTGCACGGCGGGGGACGATGACGGCGATATCGCCGTCTCGACGTCCCCGACCACCGGCGCGGGCTGGACGCCCGCGCAGGTCGACGGAGCTCCGACGCTGCTCGGCGTGTCGTGCCCGCAGGTGACCCGGTGCTTCGCCGACGACGACTCCGGCGACATCCTCGTGTCCGGCCACCCGACGGGCGGAGCGTCGGCGTGGAGGGCGATCGACGTCGGCTCGCACCAGTCGAGCGGGTCGTTCTACGGGCTGGCCTGCCCTTCGGTATCCCTGTGCGTCGCGCCGATCGACTTCGGGCCCTACGGCACCTCGGGCAGCGGTGGTTACGGGAGCTACTCGAAGACTCCGGCCGGCTCGGCGACGAGCTGGAAGACGATCGCGCTCCTGCGCGGCGCCGATCCGGTCGTCCACGGCTTCTTCAACGCCGGATGCGCCGGCACATCGCTGTGCGCAATCACCCAGGACGACGGCACGCTGTTCGTCTCCACCAGTCCGACGAAGCCGAAGACGTGGAAGAAGAAGAGCTCCAAGGGCCAGCACGCTGGCGTCTTCTGCCCGCGCCGGGGTCGGTGCGTCGCACCGGGAGGCTCGTGTCCGACGCGGTCGTTCTGCGCGGTCCTCAACACTGTCGGGGACGGGGTCGGGGACGGACGGGTGTCGACCTCGACCGCTCCCGCCCGCGGAGCCAAGCACTGGAGGACGATCACAATCGACCGTGGCAACGTCCTGACCTCGATCTCGTGCGCGACGGCGAAGCTGTGCTTCGCTGTCGACTCGGTCGGAAGAGTGTTCTACTCGATGAGGCCGACCGCCGCGTCGAGCTGGCATGTTGCCGATCGCGTCGCTGGGCCGCTGGAGGCGATCTCGTGCCCGTCGAGCGAACTCTGCATCGCGGTCGGCGCGACCGGGGTCGCCGTGACCGGCTCGAACAGCTGACGCCGGTGAGAACAGATCCTGGCGACAGGGATCTGTTCCCGAAGGGGTTACACGGCGGACAGACGGCAAAGGGCTTCATGCTCCGGCCGCCTGTAGCCAGAGTTGCCAGACTTCACTCACTCAGCTCACGGTTTCGACCGCGGGCGGAGACGCCTGATTAGGCAACCTCGAACTTGATCGCGTCGATCGCTAGGACCCTGCGTTGGGCAAGTGAGGGCCTTCGCGCTGGTCACTCGCCGGGAGGACCCTGGGAACGCATGTTCGGTCTGCGGAGACACAAAAAAGCAACCCGCGCAAGTCTCGACTGGGCCACGCTGCTTCGAGATGCCGTGTGGCCGCGGATGCAGGGCTGGGCCGGTCGGCGCGCTGGCAACGGCGCTGGGTGATCGGGCACCCTCAGGTTCTCTGAGCTTTGGGCTTTGCGGGAGGGTGTTGCTGTTGTTGGGTTGGCTACGCCGTAGCGCGGTGGCGCATGATCCGCAGTCGTGCAGCGGCGACGGTGAGCATGAGTCCGTCGGCCACGGCGGCTAGGTCGAGCGAGCCCAGGCCTGGGGGGGCCGGTCGGTCCGCGCCGGTGAGCAGCACGGTGATCCAGACGAGGCTGCACGCGATCGCTAAGCGTGGGTCGTGGAGGAGTCCGAGCAGTCCGCCGAGGGACATGACCGCGAGAACTTCCAGCAGGCTGACATCGGCGTGGGCGTGGAGTGTCGCGAGCACACAGATTGGCAGGAGCCATAGCAGTCGGTGGGGGTCACGCGGCCGTCGCTGGGGAGCGCGGACCATGACCAATAAGCACGCGATCGGGACGAGCACCCTCGCCAGCCCCAGCAGTTCAATATGTGGGCCGAGGGGGCCGTAAGCGATGATCGCCGCGAGTCCGCCGAGCGCGGCGATCCGCTCATACCCGATAAGCGCGCACGCCAGGATCACCGCCAGCACCACCACCTGAACAAGCAATTGCCGGCTCGGACCGGCGCTGGCCTGCGTGTTCAGGGCGCTGATCAGCCACAGCATCAAGAAGATCAGCACGGCCCGGCAGCATGCGTCGGCGACCAGCCGGCGGGTTCCCGCTCGCGCGGCGAGCGCCCCGCGCGCACGCAACCCGCCGAGCACAAGCGACCCGCTCTCGCGTGCGAACGCCCACTTGGATCGCTCACCGGCGTCGAGCAGCATCCCCAGCATCTCCAGCCCCCGCGTCTGGCGCACCGCGGGCGGGTAGGCCCGCAACGCGGCCCGCCCGATCCGCTCGCGGATCACGTCAGCACCACCTTCGAGGTCGCACGCAGACGGCCCGAGACCGCTCTGGCGGCGTGCTCCAATCGCGCTGCCTCGTCAGCCAGCAGCTCCCTGCCCGCCGGCGTCAGGGTGTAATCGCGGCGCTGGCGCCCACCCTTCACGTAGGGCTCGCCGGCGATCACCAGCGACTCTGAGAGCGCGCGTTCCAACAGCGCGTACAGCGTTCCGGTCGAGAGCCGCACCCTCCCCCCCGAGAGCTCGCGGGCGCGCCGCGCGATCGCGTAGCCATGCAACGGACCATCGATCAGCGCCGCAAGCGCGAAATAACTCGGTGGGCGAAGCTCCACACCCACACGATACGTCGAGAGCCAACCTATTGTCAAGCCCGCCGCCCGGCGGTCCCTTGGGCTGTTGGACCGGGGGTGGAGCAGGCCGCCGTCCATGGCGCCTGAAGGTCCGCCGCCGTTGATGGCGGCCTAATCGTCCGCTGCCGTCCACCGTGCCTAAAGCATCGGAAAATCGGCGCCGATGGCAGGAGGTGGCAGATAGGTCAGGAAGACCTCGACCTCCTTCCGCTCCACTCCCTCAGGCGCAGGCACCGTCCCGACTGACGACGGCCATCCCGCCCGGAAACCCCTTATGAACGGACTCATGATGCCGCGCTCTTGCCGGACCCCGAACCACGTGCTTACCGCCATTGCGAGCGTCGTCGCCGCGCTGGGCCTCGCGCCGAGCGCCCTGACGAGCTCCGTACCCGTGCCCTTGGGCGCTTGGCGTCGCCGCCGTTGCGAGGGCTGCCCGGCCGATGCCGTCAGGTGGGCATGGTGGCGCTCAATGAGCTTGTCCTCCACTACCCGGTTTGTGAAAGTGCAGTGCCTGTCCGCACTCGTTGGCGGGCTGCTGGTGTGCGCGTTGGCTTCCGCCCCGTCGGCATTGGCCGCGTCTACGCCGACGGTCAACCTCGGCCAGGCGGCTGGTTACGCGGTCATCAGCGGAGCGTCGGTGACCAATACCAATACCGGTACGACCGGAGACTCGACGGTCCGCGGTGATATCGGCTCGCCCGTGGCACCCACAGGCTTTCCGCCGGGCGTGCTCGACGGCACGATGCAGGTCGGCTCCGCCGACACCACAGCGTATAGCGACTTTCTCACGGCGTACAACGAAGCGCAGTCCCGGCCGGCCGGCACCGCGCTTCCGGCGCTGGCCGGCGCGACGTTGACCCCGGGCTTGTACACGGACTCGGCCGCCGCGGGCATGGCCGCGTCGACCGACTTGACCCTTGACGGCGGAGGGAACCCAAGCTCCGTATTCGTTATCCAAGTCAACGGAGCGCTGTCTTTGGGCGCGGGGGCGCAGGTCAAGCTAACCGGGGACGCGCAGGCGGCCAATGTCTTCTGGCAGGTCAACGGCGCGTTCGCGCTCGGCGCGGACGCGCAGTTCGCCGGGACGGTGCTGGCCGCCACCTCGGGCGCCATCGGCGCCGACAGTCTCGTCAACGGCCGAGTGCTCGCCGAAACCGCGGTCACGATGAACTCCGACGCTTTCTACAGCGCCCCGCCCACGGTCACGCTCACCGGCGGCGCCGCGGTAGATATCAACGATGCCACCCCGACGATTTCTGGAACTACCGATGTCGGCTCGTCCGGAGTGGTCACCGTGACCGTCGCCGGGCAGACGCTGACCGCGACCCCGGCGCTGGACGGCAGCTGGTCGGTGACCCCCACGATTCTCGCCAACGGCACCTACCCGGTGCTAGCCTCCACCACCGACGGGGCGGGGAATGTCGGCAGCGCCACCCAGCAGCTGACCATCGACACCGTCCCGCCGCTGATCACCCTCGACGGCGCACCCACGGTCCTGACCAACGACCCGACAGCGGTCATTTCCGGGACCACCAACGCCGCGCCCGGGACCCTCATCACCGTCGACGTCGAAGCGCAAACGCTCTCAGCGGTCGTCAACGGCACGACCATCACCGAGAGCATCGGCGCGCAGACGCTGACCGCGGTGGTGCAGTCCAACGGTACGTGGAACGTCGCTCCGGGGGTGCCCATGGGCCTGGGCGTCCGCACGGTCACCGCCTCCGTCACCGACCCGGCCGGTAACACCAGCACCGCGACAGAGCAGCTGACCGTCGCTCCGGCGCCTGCCGCAGCACCGACTCCGCCCGTGCCCACCCCCACCCCGCCCATTTCGACGCCGAAGCCGGTCCCCGCTCCGCAGGCGCCCAAGCAGGTGAGCGTGAGCTCGCACACGCTCACCGCCCAGCACCCGGTCAAGGTCAGTTTCACGCTGACCAAGCCCGGCACCGTCCAGCTCAAGCTGGTTGAGATGGTGCACGGCAAGACGAAGGTTGTCGGCACGGTCACCATCAAGGACCGCAAGGCCGGCAAGGGCAGCTACAAGCTGACCGAGCGTTTCGCCGGCCACAAGCTCGGCAAGGGCAGCTACACGCTGAGCCTGCAGACCACCAGCGGCAAGCGCCATTCCAAGACGGTCACCCAGAAGGTCTCGGTCCAATAACCCCAGCAGGATTTCTCCGTACGCAGCGGGCGTCCCGGATTCGTTTCCGGGGCGCCCGTTTGTCTTCCAGTGGACTGCGGCCATAAGGTCTCCAGTCGCAGCAGGAGGTCAGTCCTCTGTGGGCTAATTTTGGTGGCATCGCGGACCGATTGCGGCGGCTGACGGAGCTGGGCGACGGTAGCTGGCGCTAACGAGGCCCCCCGCGATTGGGACGGGGTGAAGCGGGCGATGGCGTGATGCCAGCCCGCCCGATCGCCGTCCTGGCAAGATGGCGGCATGGAGCGTGTGCTTGGGATCGGTGGATACTTCATCCGGGCCGCCGACCCGGCGGCCCTGGGCGCGTGGTATCGCGATGGCCTAGGAGTGGACGCCGATGAGAACGGCCTGTGGCGTCAGGGGGCCGGGCTGACGGTGTTCGCCACGTTCGAGTCCGAGACCGACTACTTCGGGTCGCGCGTCCAGCAAACAATGCTCAACTTCCGGGTCCGCGACCTGGATGCGATGCTCGCGCAATTGCGCGCCAAGGGAGCGGACGTGGCTCAAGAGACGCAGGACATGGAGGGTGTCGGTCGATTCGGCTGGGTCACCGATCCTGAGGGCAATCGGGTCGAGCTGTGGCAGCCCGCCTGACCGCGTCTTCACGCAGGCGGTGACGTGCCGGTGGCCCACTCCCGGCGGCGGTCGAGGCACCGAAAGGATGTCCTATGAGCAATCATCCGCCCCCGAGGGCTCACAGGGCGAATGCGATCGTGCTCTGCCTCGAGGCGCGCGCATACCAGCCGCGACGATTCGGCCGGCTCAGGGTCTCGCAAGGAGTTTTGACGGAGGCTGGCGTCGATGAACTCGCTCGCTCTAGCGATCTCGTGTTCGACGACGCTGTCGCCAGGCTCGTAGATGCGGCCGTGCGCGAGGGCGTCTTTCAACCGACAACTGGTCCGAAAGAGCGTTCCACTCAGGCAGTGAGCGCGGCAACATTCATGGCGAGGCTGCCAGCGTTTCCGGACGCCAAGGTTGACGAGCTCCTGGACACCCAGACTCGGCGCATAGGGTTCCCCGTCGCTACGGCGACCGCAGAGAGCCCAACGTGATCGCTTTCGCCCCCGCGATAACGTCTGTGCCCCGTAATGTCGAGACAGTCAGAACTACACCACGCATACGGTCGCGCGCGTCGCCGCGCGACTGCCGGAGGCATCATCCTGGCCGTCGTCGTTCCGTGCGTTCTGTATATCTGTCTCCAGTTCATCGGTTTGGTGCTGCACCTCATCGGTGTCGCACGCAGTGGCCCGGCGGGGGCGGGACAGGCGAACCTGTTCGGAACGCTCGGCTCTGTGTGCTCGGTGGTTGCCTGGCTCGTCCTACTGGTCGGCTTGGTGCGCTTGGTGGTCAAGCTGTGCGCCTTAGCGGCGACGCGCTCACAGCGGCGGCTTGCCCGTAAGCAGTAATGCGACAGCGCTCAACTCCTCGCAACACTTAGCCACTCAGTGATCTCCCGATCCCTGACCTGGTGTCACCGCCGGACCTACATCTCGCGCCCCGAAGGCCGGCCCCGGTTGCGCGGAAAGCACGCTCGTCGCAGACGATTCGGTGGTCAGCACCCCGGCCGACCGGCGTTCTCTGCGGCCCCTTCGGCCAGGCGCTGCGCTTTGCGCACTGTGCGGCGCCGGCGTTCACGTTCGGCCGCTCGGTGCTCACCGAGTTCTCCGTCCATCCCGTGCGTAGCTCGTCATCAGCGTGGCGGCAGCGTGAGCGGACAGCGGACGATGCTCGCCAGACCTGCGAAGCTGCGGTCATGAACGGCTCAACTATTGACGTGCCGACCCCGGACGGGGTCGCCGACTGCTACCTCACGAAGCCGGCTGGCGAAGGGGCGCATCCTGGCGTCCTCTTCATGATCGATGCGATCGGGCTGCGGCCGCGGATCGAGGAGATGGCCGATCGGATTGCCGCCCACGGCTACGTCGTGCTCGCTCCGAATGTGTTTTACCGGGCCGGGCGCGCTCCGCTGTGGGAGACGCCGGATCTCCACGATCCTGATTCTCGCGGCAGGTTCCTTCAGTCGCTCGGTCCGCTGATGGGCGCGTTCACACCCGCCGCCGTTGCCGCGGACGGCGGCGCTTATCTGGACAAGCTCGGGGAGCTCACCGATGGCCCTGTCGGGGTCACCGGCTACTGCTTCGGCGGCCGGCTCGGCTGGATGATCGCTGCCGCGCACCCTGATCGCGTGGCCGTGCTGGGCGGCTTTCATACCGGTCGGATGGTCACCGACGAGGAGGGCAGCCCCCACCTACTCGCGTCCCGCGTCCGCGGGGAGGTCTACTGGGGTCACGCCGACCAGGACCAGAGCATGACTGCGGAGAACATCGCGACGCTCGAGGAGGCGATGGACGACGCCGGCGTGCGCCACACGACCGAGATCTACGAGGGTGCTCAGCACGGCTACACGATGTCCGACATGGGCGCCTACAACGAAGCGGCCGCCGAGCGGCACTTCGCGGCCCTATTCGAGCTCCTTCAACGAGCAATCCCGCGGTGAGAACAAACGCCGGCGCAACGCGCGCCCGCGTCTGGTGATCGCTTTTGACAACCAGGCCCGCCTCGTGCGGACTCACGCCTTGGCGACGCGGGAGTCGTGTTGCTCCGATCGGTCGCTTCGCGCCTGTATGTCCTGCCGCGGTCGGTGGCCAACACGTGGTGGTGGTTGGTGAGGCCACGACGGATCGCGGCCTCACCAAGCCGGCGGAGTTGTCTGCCGCCGCAACGAGGTCTCAGCTCCGGGCTGGGATTCGCGGGGGGCGGGGATCATGGGTGCGGGACGTTCGGGGACGGTGTGGATGATTTCGGCGTTATCGATCCCGCGCAGGTAAGCCGACGTGATCCCGAGGTCGGCATGCCCGAGCTGTCGCTGGATGACCGCAGCGAAATCACTTCACGCGACATCTCGACCGCGTGCGCATGGAGCAGCTGATGGGCGCAAACCGACGACGAACCCCAGCCGATTCGGCAACGGCGCGTAGCTGGGCACCGATCCCAGCCGGCGCGCACGGCCGACCACGCGTCGGTCCGCGCAACACGCAGAACAAGCAACCGACCGGCAGCGCCCCGCGGAGCTCCAGCCATGGCTGCAGACCCTCCCAGCCCCGACGGTCCATCCCGACCTCGCGTCGCCTGCCAAAGCACGACGATCACGGCGCGTAGCCGCACACCCTCGGGACTGTCACCAGCAGCGCGCATCACCGCGATGATCTCCTCCACCGTAGGCGGGTCCGCCGGGTACCGAAGGCCCTTATTGCGAAGCGAGCGGCCCTGGGGAAAGCTGGACAAGGTCGCGTGCGAACGGCGTTGCCCGGCGCAGTCCAGCAGCGACACAGAGTCCATGACGTCGTCCTCTGGACGACGATTGAATGCCATCGTCGCGGGCTCAGACGCCCGGGCGAGCCCCTCCCGTAGGCTCGAACCCCGATCCTCGCTTCAATCATGGAAACAATCGTCATCGCGCCTCGCGAGCCGCTCGGTCGTGTCCGCATGGCACGTCGCCATTCCGATCGTGAGGTCTGGGAGCGACTCGCGGCGAAGCGATCGCGCCCTACCAGCATGGCTGCGATTCTCGCACCGGGTCCTGCAGGCCGAAAAGACTAGGTGGCCCCCGGAAGCGAACTGCGTCTCTCGCGCCGTACGGTCGCACCTGTCAACCAACCGAGGGAGATGTTCAAAAATGGGCGCAACCACCGAATCCGTCCAGGTCGACGGCGACAAGCTGATGCAGTTCGTGTTCCGGGCAGTCGACGAGGTCGGCGCCACGCTGAACGCGGCGCTGGTCGTGATGGGCGACAAATTCGGCCACCCGCCGAGCAGACCGTGGCGCTGACCGACGAGTCGAGCCCCGCCTACCTGCCGGGGTTCTTCCAGATCGCCCTCGGCTCGGTGATCGACACTCCCCGGATCGTGGAGAAGGCGCGAGGCGGCGACGGGCTCGGGTGGCACGAGCACGTCAACGACGTGCACGAGGGCTGCGAGCGCTTCTTCCGGCCGGGCTACAGCGCGCACCTGGTGGCCGAGTGGCTGCCGGCACTCGAGGACGTCGTCGAACGGCTCGAGCGGGGCGCGGTGGTCGCCGACGTCGGTTGCGGCCACGGCGCGTCGACGATCTTGATGGCCCTGGCGTTCCCGAACTCGAGGTTCGTGGGCTCCGACTATCACGACGGCTCGATCGAAACCGCGCGGCGGCGGTCAGGAGAAGCCGGCGTCGCCGACCGCGTCAGCTTCCAGATCGCCTCGGCCGCGGGGTACAGTGGCTCAGGCTACGACCTGGTGACGATGTTCGACTGCCTGCACGACATGGGCGATCCGGTCGGCGCCGCGCGCCACGTGCGCTCGACGCTCAAGCGCGATGGCACCTGGATGATCGTTGAACCGAACGCCGGCGATCGCGTCGAGGACAACCTCAACCCGGTCGGCCGCGCCTACTACGGCTTTTCGACGCTGCTGTGCACGCCGGCGTCGCTGTCGCAGGAGGTCGGGCTGGCGCTCGGCGCTCAGGCCGGCGAAGCCCGGATCCGCGACGTCGTCGAGACGGGCGGCTTCGCCCGATTCCGCCGCGTGGCCGAGACACCGTTCAATCTCGTGTTCGAGGTGCGTCCGTGACGACGACCACCGACGAGACCGAGGCGCCCGCAAACGCTGCGGGCGCCCGGCGGGCCGAACAGACCCGCGCCCGATATCCGGATCAGACCGGTTACGTCGAGCGCGACGGCGTGCGCGTCTTCTACGAGGTCTACGGGACGGGCGAACGGACGGTGCTGCTGTTGCCGACCTGGTCGATCGTCCATTCGCGCTTCTGGAAGGCGCAGATCCCCTACCTGGCAAGGCACTTGCGGGTCGTGACGTTCGACGGCCGCGGCAACGGGCGCTCAGACCGGCCGGCCGGCGCCCACGCATACGGCGCGAGCGAGTTCGCGGACGACGCGCTCGGCGTCATGGATGCGACCGAGACGGAGCGTGCAGCGCTGGTGGCGCTGTCGTCCGGTGCGCTGTGGGCGACAATCCTCGCCGCCGATCACCCCGACCGGATCGACGCGATCGTGTACATCGGCCCCGGGGTGACGCTCATCACCAACCACCCCGAACGCGATGTCTCCCCGTTCGAGGACGCGATCGAAACCGACCCTGAGTGGGCCAAGGCCGCCGGGCGACTGGTCGACGACTACATCGGCTTCGTCGAGTTCTTCTTCTCCAGGTGCTTCACCGAGCCGCACTCGAGCAAGCAGATCGAGGACTGCATCGGCTGGGCGATGCAGACCACACCCGAAACGATCCGCGACACCGTGCTCGGCATCGGAATGCCCCGTCAGGAACTGTTCACCGAAACCTGCGCCCGCGTACGGTGCCCGACGCTCGTAATCCATGGCGACGAGGACCAGATCCGCCCCGTCGCACAGGGTGCGGCGCTCGCGGAGGCGACCGGCGGCCAGCTCGTGACACTCGAAGGCGCGGGGCACATCCCAAACGCGCGCGACCCGGTCAAGGTCAATCTGCTCTTGCGCGAGTTCGTCGGCGGACACCGAGCGGCCACATCGGCCTGGAAGCGTGCCCGAGCGCGTGGGCGCCGCGCCCTCTACATCTCCTCGCCGATCGGTCTCGGCCATGCGCAGCGCGACGTCGCGATCGCCGACGAACTGCGCAAGCTGCACCCCGACCTCACCATCGACTGGCTCGCTCAGCACCCGGTCACGAAGGTCCTCGAGACGCGCGGCGAGCGGATCCATCCCGCGAGCGCAGAGCTCGCGAACGAGTCCAGTCACATCGAGTCCGAGTCGGCCGAGCACGACCTGCACGCCTTCCAAGCGATCCGGCGGATGGACGAGCTGCTCGTCGCGAACTTCATGGTCTTCCACGACCTCGTCACCACCGAGCAGTACGACGTATGGATCGGCGACGAGGCCTGGGAGCTCGACTACTACCTCCATGAGAACCCCGAGCTCAAGACTGCCGCGTACGTGTGGCTGACCGACTTCGTCGGCTGGCTCCCGATGTCAGACGGCGGTGCGCGCGAGGAGTTCCTGACCGCCGACTACAACGCCGAGATGATCGAGCAGATCGCACGCTACCCGCGCGTTCGCGACCGGGCCATATTCGTCGGCGACCCCGACGACATCGTCCCGGAGCGCTTCGGGCCCGACATGCCCGCGATCCGGGAGTGGACCGAGCAGCACTACAGCTTCGCCGGCTACGTGACCGGCTTTGACCCACCGGGATCCGCCGACCGCGACGCCCTACGCGCCGAGCTCGGCTACCGCCCCGATGAGCGCGTGTGCATCGTGACGGTCGGCGGCTCGGGCGTCGGTGCCGACCTTCTGCGCCGGGTGATCGCGAGCTTCCCAGAGGCGAAGCGCCTCGTCCCCGAATTGCGGATGATCGCCGTCGCCGGCCCGCGGATCGACCCGGAATCGCTGCCCGCCTGTGATGGCCTCGAGGTCCGCGCGTATGTGCCCGGCCTCTACCAACACCTGGCGGCATGCGACCTCGCAGTCGTCCAGGGCGGGCTCACCACCGCGATGGAACTGACCGCCGGCCAGCGCCCGTTCATCTACTTCCCACTCAAGCACCACTTCGAGCAGAACTTCCACGTCCACCACCGGCTCAGCCGCTATGGCGCAGGGCGGCGCATGGATTTCGATCAGTCACCCCCGGACGCGATCGCGGCGGCGATCGCCTCCGAGCTCAGGCACCCGGTCGAGTACCGCCCGGTCGCGTCCGATGGAGCCGCGCGGGCGGCGGCGATAATCGCCGAGGCGCTCTGATCTTCGGTCTTTGCCGCATCCTCAAGTTGGACGAGCAGCACCCGGGCCCGCCGTTGCTGTGAGGTCCCGTCGCCGGCAGGACGGCGCGATCGCTTTCGCCGCGAGTCGCTCTCAGACCTCACGATCGGAATGGCGACTTGTGGCGGTTCCGGCTGTGTTCGCTCCTGCTGTCAAGCGTTGCCGGGCAGACGCCGGCACGCACGAGATGCTCGTCGCTGAGCCCCGCGGGGTCATGCCGCGAATATGCCGGTTGTTGTTTTCGGACCGGCGACGGTTGGTGTTGGCCGATGGCTACCAGCGACTTGCGGCGCGCGACATCGAGCGGCGCGGTTGGTCCGCGCCGACATTCGTGTGGGATCCCGGAGCGATGCCTGTGCTACGCACGCTGAGGTAGCGTACGGCTGAAGTAGCTGACCCATATCTTGGCGAATTCGGGAGTGCTTGATGCCCTACAGCGTGGATTTCAACAGCGTGTCGACGATCGGTTTGGAGACCTCGCCGGTCGCGGTCGCGCTCGCTGGCCTGCGAGCGAACGAGGCCCGCTACTTCAAGAACAAGTACGACCACGTCTTCACGGTCGAGGCCGCGAGCGACGCCAAGACGACCATCGACTGGGTGCACCGGATCCTCAAGAAGGAACGCGACATCGTCATCTCGTCGCGCCCTCTCGAGGCGACGGCCTTCCAGGTCGAGAACATCCGAATGGCCTACATCTTCTACGAGAGCGGCCTGTCGATCAACGTGATGTACACCATCGACGATGGTGGGAAGCGGGCGGTCGGGTTCAAGCTCTCTGACGGGATGGAAGTTCCCGCGGAGCTCGCTTCGCGATTCAAGTTCGCGAGGCAAAAGTCCAGGCTGGCCGGAACTATTCGAGGGTCCTTCTTCGTGCTCAAGAACGAGTACTGAGCCCGGAGCGGCTCTGCGAGGTGAGTCATCTCCACCCAGCCCGTCCGTGGAGCACCCTACGTCGCCGATCCGATCGTGCGCCTACATCGAGGACGTAGGCGATGCAATCGCCCGCGTTCTCGTCAGTCCGTACGGATCACCCCAAGAGGATTGACCTGCACCGTGGCTGAGCCCCGACCGTAGGCGGTTGACCGTTCCGCCAAGGTGGCGGACTGTCGCGCTCGCCGTAACTTCGGCCGCTCGCGGCTCCCCGCGCATGCCCAGCCTCGTGGTAGCTTGACGCTTGTGCCGCCTGCGAGCCGTTTCCGGTCCGGAGTGCGGTGGGTGCCAGCGGTGGCGGTTGGGTTCATCGTCGTTGTGGTGCTGCTGATCATCGCGATGAGCGGCAGCTCGTCGCCGACCACCGGCTACGACGTCTCCTATCCGCAGTGCTCGGGTTCCTACCCGTCCAATCCGCTGTTCGGGATCGTCGGGGTCAACGGCGGGCTGGCGAACAACGCGAACCGGTGTATCGGTAACGAGCTGCGCTGGGCACGCGACACGCCGGGTCAGAAGCGCCCGAAGCAGCCGCATCTGTCGCTGTACATCGACACCGCTAACCCCGGCGGGCACCACGTCGCGGACTGGCCTAGCGGCGGCACCGCACCGGCCTACGGTGCCTGCAACAGCCAGCTGACCAACGCTTGCTCCTACATCTACGGCGAGCAGCGCGCCGCCCACTCCTACCGCCTCGCCGCCGCCCTCGACCCGATCGGCGCCAACACTGCGCCATGGTGGCTGGACGTCGAACTGATGGCGAGCTGGGCCGGAACCTACCAGCTCAACATCGCCGCGCTGCAGGGCTTCATCGCCGGGCTGCACAACGCCGGCGCGACGGGACCGGTTGGGATCTACTCCACCAGCGCCCAATGGAAGGACATCACCGGGCTGACGGCGCAGAGGACACCGACGGCCTTCAACGGTCAACTGCCCGACTGGGTGGCCGGAACCGAGGCAACGCTCACGCAGGCGCAGCAGAACTGCACGAGCGGTGGCTTCACCGGCGTGGCGCCGACGCTCGCGCAGTACCGGACCGGCACGCTCGACGCCGACCTGCGCTGCACCAGCGCACGCTGACCACATCGTGAACTGCGGAAAGCCGTGGGTGAGATCGGGGTTGTGGACGTAAGTTAGGTCGTTGCCAGCCGCCGCTAGCTTACGCGCGTAGGCGAGCCCGACATCGCGGAGCGGATCAAATCCGTTGGTGACGAGGATGGCCGGCGGGAGATCACCGAGCGACTGACAGTTTTCGCGCAAACCCACGTGCGCTTCGCGAGCCGCCAGCCCGCGCTGCTCGACATCGTGTTCACGAGCCTCCACCGCCCCGGAGCAGACCCATCACTGCGCCAGGCCAACGACCGAGCGTTCGCAGCACCGATCGCCCTGATCGCAGACGCACAACGCGACGGCGAAATCGGCGGTGAAATCGTCGCCGGGGACCCGGACCGCGTCTCCATGACCGTGCTCGCGACGCCACAAGGTCTCGCCTGGCTGGCCAACAGCAGCGTCATCGGCGACCGCCCCATCGACACCTTCGTCGCCAAAACCATCGAGACGCTGACCAAACGGACCGCGGTCAGCACCCTCCTGAGCCCATCGCCGCGTCCATCAGGTCCACGATGCCAACGCCCAGACCGGCAACATCGTGATCTTTGGCGCCGATGCAACCACGCATCGCTGGCATTCCGCCGTTTGCAGGGATGTCTATTGCATCTCTGTCCCTCCAACTTTGGGTCTTTGTCCGGATGGGCCGGCTAAAGGTGTGATGAGGATCACTGTGCGCCGGCGTGTTCGACGGCGACGGTCGCCGCCAGCCACGGATAGCGGGTGGTGTCGTGACCGGCGTAATCGGGATCCAGATAGATGAAGCAGCGCTGGATCTGCCAGTCGCGAATCTCGAATACGTCGCACCAGCGTCCGGCACCCCACTCGGGCACGCCGGCCCGCCACGGGCCGTCCTGATGCTCGCCGTAGCTGGTGCCTTCGCACACGACGACGTCGCCGCCCGAGAAGATCCAGTTGAAGGTCGCGTAGTCGTGCCGGATCGAGTTGAGCGTCGCGCCGACGTCGCCGAACATCTTTCCGATCTCCTCGCGGCCGTTGGCCAGCCCCCACTTGGGGAACATCACTTGGGCGTCGGTGGCGAACAGCTCCAGGATGCTGTCGCCGGTCGAGGTAACGCCGCCGTTGTCGAAGGCCTTCAGATATTCAAGGGCGACCGATTTGCGCTGCTCGTCGCTCATGGTCTGCCGAGTGAGGGTCATGCGTGAACTCCTTGCGTGGCGGTCTGCTTGATGGGCTCTCCGTCAGCGGCCTGTGCCGCGCGGTACGCAAACGCGATCATCGGGCCGATCGTGGCGCCGCCCGCCCAGTAGGCCCGGCGAGACGCCGAGGCGACGCAGTTGCCGATGCCGTACAGGCCGGGGATCGGCTGATCGAGGTCATCGAGCACCTGGGCGTCAACGCTCGTCTTCGGACCTCCCTTTGTGTCGAGCGTTCCGCCGGTCACGAGTGCGGCGTAGTAGGGGCCGACGTCGCTCAGCGGCCACATCGTCGGGTTGGTGCGGCCCGGCTCCTCGCGGACGTCGCCGTTGAACAGTTGCTGCACCGCGCGTTCGCCGCGTCCGAAGTCGGCGTCGACACCTGTGCGCGCCAGCTCGTTGAAGCGGACGACGGACGCCTGGAGGTTGGCGGCGAGTCGGATGTCGACGCCGTCGCGCCGAGCCGCGGCGCTCATGGTGCGGATCCCGTTGATCCCGCCGTCCGACATCGACTCGCGCGCATCCCGGGGGACGAATACGCGGCCCTTGGGGGCGGCGTCCTCGGGCAGCTCTGACCAGTAGTCGGGGACGGCCTCGCAGTGGCGGTAGGGAAGCGCATCCCGCTTGGCCAGCAGCTCGGCGGCCGGCGAGGCGCTCTCGTAGATCGCCCGGCACGCGTCGTACTCCCACCGGGCCATCCCCAGCGTCGGGCTCTCCCGATCGTACGCGTGCGGCACCGACAGACGCGCGCAATAGCGCAAGAAGCCGCTCTCGTCGTCCTGCAGCCCGAGCTCGCGCATGCGCTCGTTGTTCGGGACCCAGTACCAGAAGGCCGCCTTGTTGGCCGTGCCTCCGAGCTCCGGCGCCTTCTCCAGGAGCAAGACCTGGTTATCGAGCCAGCGCGAGAACAAAGCGGCCGGCAGGCCGCTGGCGCCTCCGCCGACAACGATGATGTCGACCTCGACATCGAAGTCCTCGTCGGCACCGAGTTGCCGCGGAGCGGCACTCTCGCGTTTTGCCACATCGCTGCTCATCAGTTCGTCTCCTCGCCGTGCAGGGCCAGGACCTTGCGGTTGTCAGTCGGGTTGCGCTCGCGGTCCAGGATCGATTCGAGCGCCCCCCGTAGGTCACCCGCCGGGTCAGCGGTGAGCGTGGGTGCCCGCCACGCTATGTGCGCATCGGGCCTGACCAGCACGCAGCCGTCCTCGGCCACCTCGCGCAGCCGCGCCCAGTCGTCGTAGAGATCGGTGTGCTCGCGGCCCGGACCGATGACGTAGGCGGCGATTTCGATGCCGATCTGCCCGGCGACCTGTTGAGCAGCGGCTGCCCACGCCTGGCCGGAGATCCCGGTCAGCAGCGCGAAGCGGCCCTTCCCGGCGAGGTCGTGCGTGCTCACCTTGTGACCGCGCACCCCCAACCAGCAGTGCGGTAGCCGCGCTCCCGGCCACGTCGTCGGGTGGTAATAGAGCTCGGGGTCACGGGTGTAGGGCGGCTCGGGCGAGTCGTCGGGAACGACCGCGCAGGACCGGTAGCGCTGTCCGAGTTCGACGCCATGGGCGTTGAACTCATAGTCCTTGAGCTCCAGCGCCTCGCGCAGCTGCTGACGCTGGCGCGCTGCCTGCGGCGTGTCGTCGGCCCGAGCCCGCATGTGCTCATTCATCACCTCGGGATCGCTCGTGTTGGTGAACCCGAGCGCCTCGAAGATCGGCCCGAACTCCTCGATCGACTTGTTTGCGCGCAGGACGATCTGTCGACCGACCGGCGCGCGCTCCTCGTCGTAGCTGTCGAGCAGTCCTTCGCCCGCTTGCGCGCGCAGGACGTACGCCAGCTTCCAGGCAAGGTTGTAGGAGTCCTGCACCGACGTGTTGGACCCGAGCCCATTCGACGGCGGATGGCGGTGCACGGCGTCGCCCATGCAGAACACGCGGCCGGATCGGTACCGCGTCGCGTACATCTTGTTGTTGCCCCACAGCGAGGTCGAGCGGATCGTCACCGGAATCGAGTCGTCGCCGATCAGGTTATGGACGATGCGCGTCGCCTCGGAGTCGTCCAGTTGCGGGGGCGGCTCGTTGATGTCATATCCCCAGACGACCAGCCACTCGTCCCACGGGCGGACCATCCGCACGAGTCCCATCCCAATTCCCCCGATGTCTGACCCCGGCTGCAGGACCCAGTACAGCACGCTGGGGCGGTGCTCGACCTTCTCGCTGAGGTCAGCGTGGAACACGATGTTCATCGAACCGGCCAGATCCATCTCGCCCTCGAACGGCAAACCGACATCCTGCGCGATCTTGCTGCGCCCGCCGTCGGCGCCGATCACGTACTTGGCCTCGATCGCGTACGTCTTGCCCGCCACACGGTCCCGGACGCGGACGGTGACGCCGTCGGCGTGCTGCTTGAGCCCCAGGTACTCGGTGTCGAAGCGAATGTGCGAGCCGCGTGCGGCGGCATGGCCGATCAGGATCGGCTCCAGCAGCGTCTGCGGCAGATCGCAATGCTCCGACGGACTCGCCAGGGTGTAGTCGGCATGCCGCGCTGGATGGGTGCCCCACGTCCGCACGCGGCCGATCTCATCGCCCGACAGGCTTGTGCAGAACACCGTGTCGCCCATCAGGTGATTCGGGGTCCCGTTGTCCCTGATGTCGTCCTCGATCCCCAGGTCGCGGAAGATCTCGATCGTGCGCTGGTTGGTGATGTGGGCGCGCGGCGTATTCGCGGTCCACGAGTACTTGGTGACTACGACATGCTCCACGCCCAGGGTGGCCAGCGACAGCGCCGCGGCGCCGCCCGCCGGTCCGCTCCCCACGACGAGGACGTCGGTGTGCAGGATCTCAGTCATAGAACTTCCTCCCGGGCGAGGCGAACGTTGAACATGAGCTTCCACCAGCGGCCAGTCAGCGTGCGGCCGCCGGGTCCGGCACCAGGGGGCTGCTGGGTGAATGGTTCGATGAGAGACTCCTTGACGCCGAAGACGGCGTCGTCATCGAGGTGGTCGCCGCCGGCCAGAAACACGTGGGTGACCAGCGTTCGGTGGGCGGGGGCGCTGATCATGAAGTGAATGTGGGCGGGGCGCATCGGACTGCGACCAGCGGCCGTGAGCAGCTCACCCACTGGCCCATCGCCGGGGATGGGATAGGGGGCGGGCTTGACCGACCAGAACCCGTACCGGCCCTCCGGGTCGGCGGTCATCCGGGCACGTCCCGCGGTTCGCCCGTCGCTGTACTGGACGTCGTAGAAGCCGTCCTCGTCGGCCTCCCACACCTCTATCGTCGCACCGGCCACGGGTTCGCCCCGCGTGTCAGTGACCTGGCCCTCGACCCAGCACGGCTCGCCCTGGGCGCCCTGAGCGATGTCCCCGCCGTAGCCGATCTCAGGCGCGTCTCCAACGAAGAAGGGGCCGAACACGGTCGGCTCGGTCGCGTCCGGATCCGTCGGCGCGTTAATGGCGATCGTCAGCATCGACAGCCCGAGCACGTCCGAGAGCAGGATGAACTCCTGACGCCGCTCATCGGTTATGTGACCGGCGCGCGTCAGGAAATCAATGGCGTATCGCCACTCTGGCTCTGTGAGGCGGACCTCCCGGGCGTAGGCGTGCAGGTGACGCACGAGCCCCCGCAGCAGCTCGCCCACCCGCGGCGAGACGGTTCCATCAAAGCTCTGCACCACCTCGACGGTGAGCTCCTCCTCTCGCCGCGCCAGGAGCGACTGGTTCTGCGTCGCGTTCATCGCGTACTCACCTGCGGCATCGGAGCCGTCCCTTCATACGCCGCGCGCATCAGTGCCTCGGTATCGGCCCGTGAGACCGGCTCCGGGAGCTGCGACAGCGTCGCGTCGACCAGCTCGATAGCACCGTTCATCTCGCCCGCCCGCAGGCCCAGATCCCGCAGCGAGCGGGGGGCGTTTAGCCGGTCGGCCAAGGCGGCGATCGCCTCGGCTGCCGCTCCGTCTCCGGCGAGCGCGGCGGCGATGCGCTCATCGCTTCCGGGCGCACGCGGCGCCGCGAGCGCGGTGGAGTACGGCAGCACCACCGCGTGCGTCTCCGCATGGGGAAGGTCAAAGGCCCCGCCCAAGACATGGCAGATCTTGTGGTGCACGCTCGAACCGGCGGTCGCGAACGCCGTTCCGGCCAGCCAGGCGCCGTACAGCACGCGGGAGCGGGCGTCCAAATCGTGTCCGTCGGCGGCGAGGCGCGGAAGCCCTTGCGCCAGGGCGCGGATCCCTTCCTCGGCGATCAGTGACGTGATCGGATTGCGTCCGGGAGCCCAGAAGGCCTCAGCGCAGTGCGCCAGCGCGTTGAGTCCGCTGGTCACCGAGAGGCCGACCGGCAACGTGACCGTCAGCTCCGGGTCATACACGACGACGCGGGGCAGGACCTGCGGATCGGTCCCCGTCGTCTTGCGGGCCTTCTCGGTCAGCCCCCACACCGGCGTGACCTCAGAGCCCGCGTACGTCGTGGGCACAGCCAGAATCGGTAGGCCCGTCGTCAGCGCGATCGCCTTGGCCGTGCCAGTGGTCGAGGCGCCCCCGACGCTGATCACCGCATCGGCTCCCGTCTCGGCGGCCATAGCCCGTGCCGCCTGCGCAACCTCGATCGGGACGTGCTGCCGCACCTCGGAGAACCAGCCGACGATCCGGCCGCGGAGGGCCGCGGCGATCGGACCCGCAAGCTCCTGGTCGGCTTCCGCAGCCACCAACAGAACCCGGTGGGCGCCAAGGCGCGCGGCGGCGTCGACGAGACGCCCGTCGCGCGCTGCTCCGGCACCGAAAACGACGTGCGACGGCAGCGCGGTGTAGTCGAACTCAAGCACTGGCGGTCCCTCTCCTCGTGGAACACAACCTCTGGCGACAGCATGGCGGCCAGACGCGAGAAAAACAAATACGAATCGCTTTCCCGGTCCCATACGATCAGCGAATGGATATCCGAACGATGGAATGCTTTCTCGCCGTGGTCGAGGAGGGTGCGATCACGAGGGCTGCCGAGCGCCTCCACATGTCGCAGCCGCCGCTGACCGTGCGCCTCAAGACACTTGAAGCTGAACTCGGCGTCGAGCTCCTCCACCGCCACGGCCGAGGCGTCGAGCCCACCGCGGCGGGCCGGATCTTCGCCGAGCGGGCGCGCCGACTGCTCACCGAAGTTGACAGCACCGCGGAGGCTGTCCGATCCGTCGGCCACGGGATCTCAGGCCATCTCACGATCGCGGTTGGCGGTTCCGTCGCTCCAAACCTGCTGGCCAACCTCGTCGGCCGGTTGTCCTCAGAGGCCCCGGAGGTGTCGGTGGCCGTCACCGACCGACACGACGCTGCCGTCCTGGACCGGGTCCTTCACGGCGAGGCCGATGCCGGGCTCCTGCACTTGGTGCCGCTTGACCTCGCTGCGCGACCGAGAACCCTGGAGACCGCGGTGGCCGCCCGCGAGCCGCTGGTGGCCGTTCTACGCGAAGATCACCCTCGCGCCGCTGATGAGCGTGCCGACCTCTCACTGCTAACCAGGGAGCCCCTGATCGCACCGTCTCGCGCATCAGCGCCTGGCCTGCTCACCCAGCTCCTGGCCACGTGGCGAGCGAACGGTGGCGAGGACGACCAACTGCGGGAGACTGACTCCACCACCACCACGCTCGCGCTCGTGCAGGCCGGGCTCGGCGTGACGATGATGCCGGCCGCGCTGGCTGACGTGGCCTGGTCAGGATTGCGAAAGCTCCCACTGCGACAACACCATCCAGCAATCGAGACCGCAATCGCGTGGCGGACGGGCGAGACCTCGCCCGTCCTGCAACGACTCCTCCGCATCGCCCTCTCCACGCCCGAGCCGGACGTGCTTGGGCCGGACCACGCCCGGCCGTTGCCCGATCCGCAGACTGTGGCCGCGTCGCGATAAGCCTGCGCTGGGGAGCACCTGCCAAGGGAGATCCCGCCCGGCGACTCCCGACCCCCGTAAGACACGCAGTCAGGGTGGCCAGCTGCATCGAGCAGGACCAGGTGCATCGAGCACCTCCGTGGTGAGAGCAGGTCGCGCGGCCGTCACGACGGCCATCGCTGGTCAGTTCGCACGCTAGGTCGATCGCCAATGAAAGCTGGGTTCTAATCTGTCGGCGAGGTGCAGAATCCACTATTAAGGGAGGCGCTATGCGTAAGGGACTGGTCTCAGCGGGCGGAATCATCGGGCTGGTCATCGCGTCGGGGCTCTCGAGCTACGCGATGGCAGCGCCGAAGCCAGTCAGGAAGCGCCCATTTTCTGAGATTAACGTCGGGGCGATGATCAGCATGACCGGCAGCCGTTTCGAGTCGGTCTATCGGGTTATACGCTCGCCGGACGGTGCCGGAGCGGCGATCCAGGACGGCTCAGTGGCTGGCACGACGTTCCCGCTGAACGGCAGCGACAACGTCAGGACCTATTTCGCGGACGGTGTTCGGATCACCACGGACAAGTTCACGCTGGCCCCGCCGCACACGGATGGCATTGGCGCGATCACCGGCAGCGGCAAATGCGCCGGCGGAACCGGAGTCCATCAGAAGGAGCGCTGCACGTACACCTTCACAGGCACCTACGACTTACAGACGAACATTGTCAAGGTCAAGATCACCGGCACCGACACGCGCTGACCAGCTGAAGACCTCCCCGATCTCTGCGCACGATCCAGATCGGGCACATTGCCCGTTTCGTCTAGCGGTCCCGGCGAGCCGCTGGCCCGGAAACGGCCAGCGCCTCGCGCGAGCTGCGAGAGCCCGCACCAGCTCTGCTCACCCTCGCCCTCCCGGAGGATCAGCAACGCTGTGTGACCCGGATCTGACGCGTCACCCCGCGGCCGATGGCAGAGACTGCTCAATGTTGTCGCGGAGGAGCTCAGCGGCGGTGATCGGTGAGACGACTGCTCGGTCGAGGGAGGGGTTGTCGGGCCAACGCGTCGCGTCGCTGCTCGTCCTGACAGTCGTCTTTTGTCGCACCTGGGCGCCCAGCTCTTGCTCGAGGCGGCCGTGCCACCCTGGTCGAGCGGGAGTTCAGACCGGACGCCCGAACGTGGTGTGGGTCGCTGACATCACCTACCTGCGGACCGGCGAGGGCTGGCTGTACCTCGCCGCGGTGCAGGACGCGTACTCGCGGCAGATCGTCGGGTGGGCGATGGCGAGGCACATGCGGCCACGCTGGTCGTCGACGCGCTCAAGATGGCTCTCGTTCGCCGGCGCCCACCGCCCGGGCTGATCCACCACTCAGACCACGGCTCGCAATACGTCAGCCTGGCGTTCGGGCGCGCCGCCGGCGACGCCGGGATCGGGTCTCGATGGGCTCCCGCGGAGACGCCTACGACAACGCCGTCGCCGCGCAGGTCTGACGGGTAGAGCTTCGCCGCACGGGTTCGCCGCTGCGGCCACGTGCCGCTCCCAAGCGTCAGCGAACAGGTCGCCCGGCAGTCCGATCGCGCACACGCGCTCACGCTTCTCGATCTCGCCGAACAGCGTCTTAAGGCCCACCCGCACGGGATCGGCCTTCAGCTCAGCGAGGAACCCGGCGCCGCCGTCTGCGTTGTCCACGCTTTCGCCGCGGGTTGAGCACCGCCCCGACCTGCGATCACGGAACGCGCCAGCGGGCCGGTCCCCGTTCGCGCGCCCGCGCCCGAGCGCGAAGAAGTCAAAAACCGTCCATAGCCCTTCGGGTTACAAAAAGCACAACGGCTACGACAACTACAACCAGTAGGGTCCTGTCTTACCTAACCGAATCGTGTCCACCGAAGCGGGGGAGGTCCACAATGGAGACTGAGCATCCTGATTGCATCTTCTGCAATCCGGCCGCCGGTACGGAGATTTGTCGGAACGCGGACGGCATCGTCGTACTCGCTGGACCCGCTCGCCCAGGTCATGTCTTGGTGGGGATCCTCGACCACCGGCCGTCGCTCCACGAGGTGGAGCCGGCCGCGGCCGCAGGAATGATGAGGCTTGCTGCCCAGGTTTCCCGGAGCATCGTCAGACAGACGTCGGCCGAGAAGACTTACGTCGTCGCAATTGGCGACAGGGACAAGCACTTCCACGTTCATCTAATCCCGAAGATGAACGATGATCCCCCGCTCGGGCCTCACGTGTTCGGCGGTGACGGCTGGGCCGCGTTCTTGCCCCCCCACGCCGATGATGATGCCGTGCGCCGCATCTCTGAGAGCGTGCGTAGCGAGTGCGCATAGCACCTGAGCTTCATACAGCCATGCTGACGTACTTTTGATACGTGAATTCCTCGAGGCCCTCCTTACCACCCTCGACGCCGTATCCACTGAGCTTGACGCCACCTTGCGGCCCTTCGACCCCGGATCCAGCAGCTTGGTTGACCACGATCATCCCGGCTTGGATCTGCTCCGACAGGTTCGTCACCGCGCGCAAGCTCTCGGAAAACACGTATGCGGCGAGCCCGTATCGCAAGCCATTCACTGCGTCGACCACGTCCGCGACCTCTGAGAAGGGGACGATCGAAGCGACCGGTCCGAACGTTTCGTCGTTGAGAACGAGCATGTCGGGCCGGACTCCCGTCAGCAGTGCCGGACTCCTGAAATGTCCCCTGAGCCCGGGCCCGGGCTGAACGCGCTCGCCGCCGCACCTCAGTACCGCTCCCCTTCCGACCGCGTCACCAATGTGATTGTCGACTCTCCGAGCGGCTGCAGCATCGATCAGGGGCCCGATCGTCGATGCCGGACTGAAGCCATCACCGACGACGGTCTTCCCCAGATACGAGAGGCACACGTCTACGAATTCCTCATGCACTGCCTCGGCGACGTAGATCCGGTCTGGACATACACAGGTCTGCCCGCCATTTCGTAGCCGCGCGTGCATGGCCGCGTTCGCGGCCGCATCGATGTCACAGTCCTCGAGCGCGATGAACGCGTTCTGACCGCCTAGCTCGAGCGTGACCCGGATCAGGTTCTCGGTTGCGAGGCGGGCCAGCGCCTGTCCGGTCGCCACGGATCCCGTGAAGGACACCTGTGCAACACGCTCATCGCGCAGCAAGCGCCGGGAAGCTCGTTCAGGGTCGGCGACCGTCACGTGGTTTACCAACCCGCATGGCGCGTCTGCTTCACCGAAGAGGCGCATCAGATGCGCGGACGCGATCGGCGTCTGCTCCGACGGCTTGACGATCACCGTGTTTCCCGCCGCGATCGCGGCGAAGAGCTTCCGGCATAGGAGGACAAGCGGATAGTTCCAAGGAACGACCGCGAGGACGACTCCTAGCGGGTAGCGACTCACCGATAGTCTCACGCCGGCCTTTGTCCCCGATCGCAATGTGTAACCCATGATCCGCCGGCCCTCTTCCGCGTACCAATAAGCGAAATCACGTGCATAGGCGACTTCGCCGCGCGCCTCGGCAAGCGGCTTGCCAGTCTCAAGCGTTAGCAAAGCGGCAAGGTGCGCCTCGTCCCTCTCCATGAGCTCGCCGACACGCGTGAGTAAGCGATAGCGGTCAAGTGGAGTGGTCTCACGCCACTGCGCAAACGCCGTGCAGGCGGAACTGACGGCGGCATCGAGGTCCTGGTCCCCAGCGTCGGCGACAATGGCCGCGCGGTCAAGGGTCGCGGGATCCGTCACTTCAAACACGTCGTCATTCATCTGCCAGTTGCCGTTGATGAACAGCGGTATCCTGAGCTCGGCGCTGCGGATGGCAGTCGGGCGATCGTGATGGGTGGGAGCCTGTATGTCCATGTGTGCGTCCTGACCTCAGCTTGTGAGAACGTCAACGATCCACGCGCCCTCGCCGCCACTTCCGACGATCACCGGATTCAGCTCGATCTCGCGCAGACCGCTGGCAAGGAACACGTCCTGTAACTTGACCGCCGCGTCAACCAAGGCGTCTACATCCGCCCGGGGCCGGCCGCGATAGCCACTCAGCAGCACCCAGACCCGAGTGGTACGAAGCGCGCGGAGAATGGACTCTCGGTCGGTGGGTATCGGCAGCGACGTGAGATCTTTGAGCGCCTCCACCAGCGCTCCGCCAAAACCAAGGGTGAGGATCGGACCCCAGTCGACGTCGTGAGAAGCCGACAATAGTACCTCCACCCCTTCCGCCATCTCCTGAATCAGGATGGGGATTTCAGGACCGATCGTCCGGCAAACCTCATCGACCGCGCGCTCTGCCGCCGCGCTATCGCGGAGCCACAGGTGTACGAGTCCGCGATCACTCTTGTGCTGAACGAGCGCGGGAAGTGGCTTTACCACCACGGGGTATGTGAGATCGCTGAGCAGCGAACCCCAAGTCTGGCCATCAGCCACGACCGTACGGGGCGTGCGCAAGCCGAGCGAGTCCGCCAGCTCAGCTTGCTTCTCCCACGATTTGAGTTCGCTCGGGCTTGTCGGCTCCGCTGTTCTCAGCACCGTGGGGAAGCTTGGATGTCGAGATTTCGACTTCGCGGCTGCAGCAACGAGTTGCGCGTGATGCGTCCGGCAGACCCACCGCAGCACCTTCGCGACAGAGGATGGCTCGCTGACAACGACGATGCCGGCGCTGAGGAGCTTCCGCTCCATCTCCACGTCGCGCCGCTCGGGCGAGTCCCAAAGCACGAGAGCAATTGGCTTGCGCGAGGCCCGAGCGATCGCGAGGATCCAGCCGCCATCACCGATCCGCTCGTAGCCCTTGTTGTCGAGCCCCACGATAACCGCATCCACGAACGGGTCCGCCGCCACCAAGGATGCGCACTTTGCCAGAAGGTCGGCGCGCTCCAGTACGGCGCCTGTTACGTCGGCGGGATTTCCAGGTCGTGCGTAGCCCGGCAGGAGCGCCTGGAGGCCCGCCAGTGTGTCGGTCGAGAACTCTGCCAATGCGAGGTCCGCCTCATCGCACGCATCGGCGATACTCGCGAGCATCCCACCGGAGATCCCGAGGGCACCGAGAGTGGGGATTTGCGGCGTACCTCCCGGGCTGGAGTACCTGCACGCGTCGATCAGGTCCGCGGTCGTCTCAACCACCAGAGCGCCGCGATTGACCAGCACTGCCCGTGAGACGGCTTGGGAAGACAGGGCTTTGCCAGTGTGTGACACCGTTGTCCGGCGGGCAACCGCCGATCGACCCGACAACTGAACCACGACCTGGATGCCGCGCCTCGTCGCCGTGGCGATCGCGTCCAAAAGCATCTCCCCATGCTTGACGCCTTCCACGTAAGCGCCAATCACGCGGACCGCCGGGTCTCGCAGAAAGTACCCGACGAAGTCGCTCACCGAGAGATCCGCCTCGTTCCCGGAACTGACCAGGTAGCGGATCCCGATCTGCTCATCTTCGAGACGACGAGCGACGGCGCCACCGAGGCTGCCGCTGTGGCTCACGATCGCGACTGGCCCATCCTCGATGTGATCGCGCTCCGCCTCGCCTCCGAAGGATGCGATGAGACGGTGCTCCACGCTCCAGATCCCGTTTGAATTCGGACCGACAAAGCACGCGTCGTCGTAGGACTGAAGGATCCGTGAAATCTCATCGTTGATGTCTCCGCTCGCAAAGGCGACAAAGTTACGCGTTCCGGTGCTCAGCATGACGGGCAATACATCGAGAGTCAGCTGCGAGTTCACCGCGATGACAGCGAGATCGACCCGTCCGAGCGAATCGACGCTTCGAACAGCGCGCCTGCCCTGGACCGTTCGCGAGCGAGGGTTGACAGGTATGATCTCGCCGGCGTACCCGTGCTTGGTCAGGTTGCGTAGGACCCGTCCACCGATCCGCCCTGGGTCGGTTGATGCTCCCACGACAGCGACGGTTTCGGGCCGGAACAGACGACCGAGGTCCTTGCCAGCCGGTATCGTGACTGCCCCGCGGGTCATCTCGTGCATCATGGACCGTACCGCCTGGTAGCTGAAGTCAGGCCTTCCCAGGCGAGTCCCATCGAGCCCCGTCGAGAAGGCGCCTCAGATCAGCTACGGGCCCTAAGGTCATTGCGTCCCCGTCAGCAGAATTGCTCTACCCGTGATTTCACCTCGCTCTAGCCTCGCCAACGCCTCCTGCACCTCGTCGAGCGCAAAGCGGTCGCTCACCAGCGCGTCAAGTTCGAGATCACCGTCAGCTATCCACTCGGCGTAGATGCGAAAGTCCCGCGCCGGTTGCGCCGATCCACCGAGCGTCCCGAGGAAGCGCTTTTCGTTGACCAGCACGTCACGGACGTCGAGATTCAGCGGACTCTCCGGCGCGCCCACAAGCACGGCGGTTCCCCCGCGTCGAGCTCCGAACACCCCCCGACGCGCACACGCGACGGCTTGGCTCATCGTCGCCTGGAGGCCGATGCAGTCGAAGGCAAAGTCGACTCCTGCAGTGGGATCGCCCGAGTAGCTGACGTGCGTTGGGTGCCGAGTGAGGGCGAGGATCCGTTCGACCGGATCCTCCCGCGATGCGTTGATCACTTCGGTCGCACCGAATCTCTTGGCAAGATCGAGCTTCTCGTCGGAGAGATCGACGGCAATAATCGGCTCTGCTCCAACGATTCGGGCGGCTGCCACTGCCGAAAGCCCCACTCCGCCTACGCCAAAGACTGCTGCGCTCTCGCCTGCCCGCACGCCCGCCGTGTTACGCACGGCCCCCGCCCCAGTCATCACCGCGCACGCGACAATGCAGGACTCTGGAACCAGCGCTGCCGACGGTATCTTCACAACGTACTGCTCGTCGACGATCGTGGTGTCGGCCCAAGTGAACACCCCGTTCTGCGCCTCCGCAATTGCGCCGTCCTCAAGCTCAAGGCGAGCCGGCTCGGCGAGACGGGACGCAGAGCCGTCGCGAGGAATCCAGGTTACGAGCACTGCGTCTCCGGCGGTCAGGTCGGACACTGCGGACCCCGCCTCAATTACCGTCCCGGCCCCCTCATGGCCCAAGATAATCGGTGTCTCGTGGGGGCGCCTCAACTGCTGCAGCTGGCTGTGACAAACGCCGGTCGCAATCAGCTCGACCACGACCTGGTGGTGCCGTGGCGCCGGGAGGGCGATCTCACGCAACTCCAGCGTCTGCTCGTCCTGTCGAGCAATGACCACGCGAGCGAGCCTGTCGTCGCGAAGTGAGGCCTTGGACCCCACGAGGTCATGGCTTGTGGTCATCGGGTAATCGTCGCTGGCAGCCGCCACGGACCGCGCAGATCGCCGTGCGGAGTCATCTCGATCCGCTCGGTGTCGAGCTCGTAGTCGGGCACCCGTCGGAGGACCTCGGCGAGCGCTACCCGCATCTCAAGCCGAGCCAGGGGCGCTCCGATACAGGTGTGGGGACCGTAGCCGAACGCAATATGGTTGTTGTGCTGCCTGCCTAGTCGGCACTCATCGGGTGACTCGAACGCCGTCTCATCGCGATTCGCAGCCCCGTAGCAGACTGCCACAGTGGAACCTTGAGGAATTGGTGTTCCACTAACCGTTACGTCGCGGGTTGTCGACCGGCCGAGCAACTGGATCGGTGACAAGAACCGCAGTATTTCCTCGACCGCGTGGGGGATCAGTGACGGCTGGCGCCGTAGGCGATCGCGCTGATCGGGGTGAGACCCCAGGTACCAGATGCTGTTGCCGATCCCGTTGACCGTCGTCTCCTGGCCTGCGGTCATGGTGAGAACGCCGAAGCCTCGCATCTCCTTGTCGGTCAGGGATCGACCCTTGTAATCAGACGTCGCGAGCATGCTGAAGAAGTCATCCCCCGGGCGCTCCTTCGCTGCGGCGATCTTGCGGTCGACGTAGTCGATCAGCTTGCGTCCCGCTTCGTCAGCGCGCTGGCGATTAGCCATGCGACCATGGAAGATGTCCGACAGCCACCCGGGCCACGGCCGCGATTCCTCATCCGGTACGTTCAGAAACACGGCCAGTCCGCGCCCGACTAGTGGGACCGCGAGGTCCTGAACGAAGTCGATTTGGGTTTCGCCTGCCTTCGCGTCGAGGAGCTCGCGTGTGATGGTACGGACCTGCTCCTCCAACTGATCGACCCGGCTACGAGAGAACCAGGGTGTGATCAGCGCTCGGTACCGCCGCTGCTCGGGCGGATCTACTTCGAGCGGAATCTCCGGAAAGTCCCGTTTGACGCTCATCGGAATCGACGTGACTCCTAGTTCGGCGGAGGAGAACGTCTCCCAATCTGCGAGAGCGCGCCGGACGTCTTCGAATCTCGTTATGAGGTAGTAGCCACCATAGGCGGCGCTGTGATGCACCGGATCGTGGCGGCGCAACGCGTCGTAGATTGGGTACGGATCCCAAATAAACGCAGGGTCGTTGTGGTCCACATCGCTCGGATGTGCATATTCCTGTGTCGATGCCACCTCGCGCCCTCCCTTACGTCCAGGTCGACATGGCTGAGTCTCGATGAGTTCCTAGGTCCATGACGTCTTTGGTCAGACCTTACGCGCAGGTCCGCGCGCTGTCAAGCGGCGCTGGGTCGCGTCAAATTCTCAGCAGGATCTTCAAAGTAGCCCGCTGGGCGAACAGCTCATAGGCCTCGCCGGCGTCGTCCAGGCCCAGCGTTTGTGAGATCAGCGGTGTCACGTCCAGCGGTCCGAAGCGGACGAGACGGGTCAGTTCCTCGCGCGCGGAGATGGGATTCCCGATCACGAACCGAACCGCTACCTCCCGTTCGAAGAGACTGACGGGGTCGAGGGCCGCGCTCTGGCTGGGCGCACCGACCACTGCAAGCGTCCCGCGACCGCGGACCAGGTCCTGGGCGAGCGCGAGCCCGCCGGCGCTGCCACTAGCCTCGACCACCACGTCCGCGCCCCAACCGTCACTTAGCTCCCGCACGATGCTGACGCCGTCGTCTGTAGCCACCGCACCCAGGTCCATCGCTGTCTCCCGACGGGTTTGCAACTGATCGATGACGACGACCACGGCAGCGCCGCAAAGCTCCGCCACAAGCAGCGCCGCGAGGCCCACCGGGCCAGCGCCCACAATCGCGACGACGTCCCCAGCCTGCACCGCTCCTCGCGCCGCCACGTGGTATCCAGTAGCCAGCACGTCTGACAGCAGTACCGCGCTGGCTGTATCGATCCCGGCGGGTCGCGGCGACAGGACGATGTCGGCAAATGGCACGCGCACCCTTTCCGCCTGAGCGCCGTCGAGCGGCGGGCCGAACGCCGATCCTGTGCCCAGCATGCGGCGCTGCCGGCAGTGCCAATGGTCCCCGCGTCGGCATGCTCTACAGCTCCCGCAAGCGACGAAACTCGATCCGAGCACGGCCTGACCTGGGCTCAGGCAGCGCACCGCGCGACCCACCTCAAGCACCTTCCCGGTGTATTCGTGGCCAAGTCGAGTGCCGGGCGCAAGCGCGCCCTCGGTGTGGATCAGATGCAGATCGGTGCCGCAGATCGAAGCGGCCTCCACGTCGATTATCGCGTCACGGTCCTGCTCGATTTTGGGCTCGGGCACGTCTTCCAGGGTGACGCGCCCATCGCCTAGGTAGCAAACCGCTCTCATGCGCGAAACGCCGCAGGCAGTTCGGCGCATCGTTGCCTGATGGCTTCAGCTGCGTCGCGCAGGGCCTGGAGCTCGGGCGCCGAGAGCTCGAGCTCTAGGATCTCCTCGATTCCGCCGCGGCCGACCCGCACCGGCAATCCGAGATAGACGTCCTGGACTCCATACTGTCCGCTGGCCCGAGCACATGCTCCCATCAGCTGTCCGCTGTCATCAGCGATCGCCGACACCATCTGGTGGATCGAGGCGGCCGGGGCGAAGTACGCGCTGCCGTTGCCGAGCAGTCGCACGATCTCGGCTCCGGCGTCGCGGGTCTTGACGACAAGCCGCTCGAAGGCAGCCGCTCCCAGGACGTCCGCAAGCGGTTGGTCGCGAATGCGCGCAAGCGTCTGCGGGATCACCATCTCGGCACCGTGGCTCCCGAGCGCCAACACGTCAAGATCCCGCGCGGTCGATCCCAGCACCCTGGCGGCTGCCGCCCGCAGCCTGGCCGCGTCGAGGACGCCCGCCATCCCAAGCACGCGTGAGGAGGGCAGCCCCGACGCGCGCTGCGCGAGCTCCGTCATCTCGTCGACGGGATTACTGACGACGATTAGGATCGTGGCCGGGGCGACGCGACCTATCGTCTCGGCGATCGGACCGACGATTTCCGCGTTCTCACCGAGCAGGTCCGACCGGGACATGCCGGGACGGCGCGGGCGGCCCGCGGTCACCACGACGACGTCGGCGTCTCGGAGCTGGTCGACCGCATCAACGGCTACAACCTCGGTCGCGAAGCCCTTGATCCCGGCGACGTGCGAGATATCCAAAGCCGTGCCGGCTGCGAGCCCCCGGGCGACGTCAACGACGACGACCTCGTCCGCGAGATCCGAGCTCGCGATCATCGACGCAGTTGTTGCTCCCACGTGGCCGACCCCGACGATCCCCACGCGTCGCAGACGGCCGGGACCGGCCAGCCGGGACGATGCCTGCAACGGGAGAGCGCGGCGGTACAGGGCTCCGCTCGGAGGGCCGGTATGAGCTTGTCGACCTTCGTCGTGCTGACCGGACGGAATCGTTTCTTGGTCGCTGACGGTGATCCCAAGCTCATGCGCACGGTCGCGGGCAAGCGGGGTGATCTGGTCACCGGGTCGCAGCTCGAGGATGGCGCCGGGGCCGAGCTCAGCGATGTCACTTTCCGCCCAGATCGTCATGTTGCGGCTCCTTTGGTCAGTGCTGCGGCCGCAGCATCGCCAGCAGCCTGGGCGTCCGACTCGGTGCCGGAGACGAGCAGCCGGCCAAACCGGCCGACCGCGCGAATCTCGACGACGGTGATCGAGGCGGCTTTCTCGGCTTCGTTCGCCGCGAGGCACACGTACGCCGCGGGCGCACACTCGAGCACGAACAGGCTGCTTCCGGGCAGCAGGAGTGAGCCGCGCCTGAACTTGTTGATCAGCTGTGCCTGGTACGGATCGACGTTCGTGATGAGCTGAGTGGATGAGATCTGAGGTCGTGTGGCATCGGACTCGCTATGGCCAAGGTGATCGAGGATTGCCTGACCTGCGGCCAGTACCTCTGCTTGCTTTGAGGAGTGAAGCTCGAGCATCCCGAACTCCCGTTCGATCACCTGCGAGGCGGGGCGGACGTCAGCCGCCTTGAGCGCGACGTCGGCGACGCGGAGGATCTCGTTCCCAGGCGCCACTTCGACGTAGAGGTCGCTCATCCCCGCAACCGGGACGTCACCCTGCGCCTGCGCCGCAAGCACGGCTGAGAACTGCGGCTGCATGCGGTCGATGAACACGTATGCGCGTAGTTCAAACTCGGCCATCGGTCACGCTGCCCTCATCGAGAGGGCGATGCCGAGCGGTGTCACGAGCTCCGGGTGCTCGCGCATCCGGACCGGGATTCCCGTCAGTCCCTCCACGATTGCTGCCGCACCCGCGAGCTTTAGACCACCACCGACAAGCTCGAGCAGCGGGGGCCTACGCTCGCCGAGGATCGTGAGCACGCGGTCCGCGATCCGCTCGACGCCGGGGCGGAGTATTGCCAGCAGGCCTGGTACGTCGCCGAGCCGTTTGCGCCGCTCTGCTTCGGCTGTGTCTAATCCGAGTGCGCCTGCGAGAATCAGGTCGAGGTGGTGGCCACCGCCGGGAAGGTCGCCAACCTCGACGAGGCGGCTCTGGCTCAGGATTCCGACGCCGGTGGAGCCTCCGCCGACGTCGACAATCGCCCCCTCCGTCAGGTTCAGCAGACGATTTGCCGCGGACACCTCGTCGACGATCGCGGCGCAGTCGAGGCCGGCCCGCTCGACCACGTACCGACATGTGTCTCTGACCCCATCCGACGTCTGTGGCGGGTATGCCACGGCAGCGGCCTCGAGCGGATGACCGAGAGCTGCTTCTGCCTCTAAGCGCAGCGACTCGACCGCTGACGATGCCGCAACGAAGTCCACCACGACCCCGTCGCGAATCGCGCGCGACTCACGCTGGCCGACCCACATTGGACGACCATCGGAAGCCAGGACGGCGAGCACCGTCGTCGCGGTGCCCAGGTCGACGCCGACGCTCGCCGGCACGTCTCCCGCGGCTTGGGAGCTGCCGTTCAATGCCGCGGCCAGCGCGAGTTGCGAGTCGGGAGCGCTCACGATCCTGTCTCGAACAACGCTTGCCATGGGCGCCGCTCGGCGGCCACGCGCTTGATGTTGATGAGGTGCAGGGGAGTGACGTTGTCGGATACAACCGATCCTCCCCAGGTTCCCGTCCCGAGCATGAACGATGGATCGAGCGCCGCGGAGTAGCCCATGCCTGCGAACAACGCGGGGCAGTTGATCAGGATTCGAGAGGCGGGAAGCGCGGCGAAGCGCGCGACAACGTCAGGATCCTCGGCATGTATGGTCAAGGTGTGGCCCTCGCCACCATGCGCGAGCACCGAGCGACAGGTCCTCTCACCCTCCTCCACCGAAGCGGCCTTGTAAAAGGCGAGCACCGGGGCCAGCTTTTCGAGCGACAGGGGAACGTCCGGCCCGACCTCGTCGAGCCAGGCCGCGAGCATCTTCGTCCCGGTTGGAACTCTGAAGGAGCACATTTCGGCCAGCCGCTCAGCGCTCTGTCCCACGGCTCGAGGGTTGATTCTGCCGTCCGGGGTGAGCAGCAACCGGCCTAAAGCCAGCGCATCGGGTTCACCCAGGAAGGCAGTCCCCTCGCTGACGAATGCCGCCTCCACCTCTCCGGCGAGATCAGCGTCGACGACGACCGCCTGCTCTGCGACGCACGCCGTGCCGTTGTCGAACGATTTCGAGGCCACGATCATCGCCGCAGCCTGCGCGGCTGAACTGACAGATCGGTGGATGTAGGCAGGCGCGTTGCCGGGACCGACCGCCAGCGTCGGCTTGCCGCACGAATACGCCGCACGCACCATCTCCGAGCCACCGGTGGCGAGTACGACCGCGATGGCAGGGTGCTCCATCAGTTCGCGCGTGGCGGCAAGGACCGGTCGCGTCAGGCAGCTGATCATCCCCGGTGGCGCACCCGCTTCGGTCGCCGCTGCCGAGACTACCTCCGCCGCTCGCCGGCAGCACGCGACAGCCCGCGGATGGGGCGAGCACACGACCGAGTTCCCCGACTTGACGGCCGCGAGGCACTTGAAGAGGACGGTCGAGGTGGGGTTCGTCACCGGGATGATCGCTGCGATCGGGCCCATAGGCTCACCGATAGCGAGAACGCGCGCGCGCTCGTCCCGCCATAGCACGCCCTTGCACCGTAGTGTCGATATCCACTGCGCTACATGGACCGTGTTGAAGCGGTTCTTGATGACCTTGTGCTCGTAGACGCCATAGCCGGTCTCATCCACGGCGAGCCGGGCAAGCTCTTCGGCCGCAGCGGTCCCCGCTGCCGCCATGGCGGCAACCCAGCCGTCCAGCACCTCCTGCGGCTCGTGAAGAGCCTGCTCGAATGCGGCGCGAGCTTGGGTGGCTAGACCTCGGGCTTCGGCAATCGCCGTGAGATCGTCGTCGAGGGCCGGGTTCTCCACCAGGGCACGCTGCTCCGGCAGCGTCATGACGACTGGCCTCTCGTGTTAGGAGCCGGTCTTACCTGCGCGCGATGGCGACCTTGGAACGATGCCCTCGACCTCGTCGTGCGGACGCGGGATGACATGGACCGAGACCACCTCGCCGACCTTCCGCGCGGCCACGGCGCCGGCGTCGGTGGCCGCCTTCACAGCGCCGACATCGCCGCGCACGGCGATCGTGACGAGGCCGCCGCCGATCGATTCGCGACCTTCGAGCACCACGCGAGCGGCCTTCACCATCGCGTCGGCGGCCTCGATGGCGGCCACCAAGCCGCGCGTCTCGACCATGCCGAGGGCGCCGTCCTCACCTGTCGCGGTTGCCATTCCTCATGCCTCCTTTGACGTACGTGTGGGTGCCTTGCGTCGTCAGCGAGTCGACGATCGCGACCACAGCCCGATCGACGGGCGTGTGGACGGTCCGTTCGGTCTCGCGCGCCGCCCCTCCCAGTGCGACGAGGACGACCTCGTCCTCGCCGGCGCCGACGGTGTCGACTGCGACGTATGGCCGCTCGCCCGTGTCCTCATCGGGCTGCAGGGCGTCGATCCGTCGAACGAGCAGGAGCTTGAAGCCGTCGAGGGCTGGCTCCTTTGCGGTCGAGACCACGACGCCGACGACCTTCCCAATGTCCATTGGCGCATGATGTCCGTCCTGGTCGTCCGGCGCATGCTCCACGGTGGACGAAAAGTATTAGCCCGTAGGGATAATGCGAAGAGCTGGCGGGATCCGGATACTGCGCCTTGGTGAGCGATTCTCTCGAGTCCGGCATGAAGCCTGCGTCGTCGACGCCGGTCGCGGTGATCTTCGACTTCGACGGCACGCTCGCGAGTAGCCGCGAGGCGGCCTGGGCGGCGTTCCAACGAGTCGATAAACAGCTCGGACTCGGAATCGGCAGCGCCGAGGCTTTCTACGACCTTTTCGCCGATTCTTTCCATGCCGCCCTCGCGCGTGCGTGCGGCGACGAGCTCGCGGCGGAGGCCTGGAAGCAGTACGCGACGATACTGGAGGCCGAGTACGCACCTCAGTTGGTGCCGGGGATGGCCGAAGTGGTTCGCGATCTCGCGCAGGAGTCGCCGCTGGCAGTGATGTCGGCGAACACGATCGCGGTGATCAGACGCGCACTCGAGGATGCAGGTGTCGCCACCTGCTTCGGGCAGGCCTTCTGTGGCGAGAAGCTCAGCAAGCGTGACGCGCTGAAGCGTTTCCTGGCCGACCCCGGTTCCGCGTGCCGACGTGGGTGTGGTGACGCATACGAAGAGACGTGCTCCGCGGCGCCCGAGCGTCACCGCACCGTTCTGATCACCGACACCACTGGGGACATCCACCAAGCGCGTATGGTCGGAGTCCATACGATCGGGGTCTCGTGGGGGATGCACGCTCCCGCTGCGCTTCTCGGCGCCGGCGCCGAGACAGTCGTTGTCTGGCCGCAGGAGATCCCTGCCGCGGTGGGTCGCCTGCCCGCGAGCGTCCCCGATGCGGTGAATGCCGCCCGTGAGGCCGCCGACAGGCGCCGAGCTATCTTCCGCCACGGTCGAGGCGAAGCCGACGGTAGCCGGTGGCCGTCTATCGATAAGCGCCGGGCAACAAGGGCGCACCATCTTGCTGGTTCGATCGCACCGCTGATGCGGTCGTCCGGGGGAGTTGTACGTGGGGCCCGAGCCAAGACCGATGCCCAGCCCTCGACGCGGCTGGTCGAGGAATGGGTGGCGGCCGTCGAATCCGAGGTCGCCGTGTGAAGCTTCAGGGTCTGTGTCTCCGACTTCAGATTGGAGGTAGCGCTTCATGATCACCGATGCCGACGCGGAGTTTCACTCTCCCGAGTCCGGCGACTGGGCCGAGACGAACTATTTCGGGTTCTACGTTCCGGACGAGCAGCTCAATGTGGGGGTCTACGCGCTATTCCGCCCGCAGCTGGGGGTCGTGCTCTCCACCGTGTGTATCAACAGCCGCTTCAGCTACGAGCCATGGCATGCGGACTACGCGGACATGCAAGCCCACGTCGCAATACCATCGGCAGCCCGTCTCACCGACTACTCACTCGCGAACGGCCTGCACGTCCGGTCGGACAGGCCCAACATGCATTGGCTAATCGACTACACCGGTCGCTCAAGTGGTTGCGAGATACACGTCGACTACGAGTCGCTGATGCCGCCCTTCGACATCCACGATCCTGACCAGGATCCAATGTCGCGGCGCGCTGCCTCGGAGCATGGGGATGATTACGCTTGGGGCACTGCGTACAACGGACACTTCGATCAGACTGGACGGTTTCGAGGTGAGCTCAGCCTCCGAGGACGTCGATACGAAGTCGACTGCGTCTCGACCATGGATCACTCATGGGGCCCGAGGCCCGAACCGACTTCGCCGACCATGAGCTGGTTCCATGCACACTTTGGGCCGGACTTCAGCATCCACACGATCTTCAGCTTCGACGCGGCAAGCGGCGGGTCCGAGCTCGAACTCGGGCACGGCTATGTCCTGCGCGATGGCGAGGTTCACGGGGTCGAGCAGGCGAAGGCGACGACGGTTCGGCGCGGCTTCTATCCCGCCGGGATAACCGTCGAGCTTCGCGACACGAGCGGGCAGAACTACAGCTACGATGGCACCGCACTGACGTCATACCCGTGGCTGTCATGGCCGAACGTCTGTGGACACAACGCGCTCATGCACTGGCGCTGCGGAGATCGCGAGGGGTACGGCGAAGTAATGGACTTCGTCGGGTTTGAAGAACTGGACTCGCTGGGCCCGTCGCACCCAGCCTTGGTCGAGGCAAGCTGACCATCGAACCATCGCCAGGGATCAGCTTTCAGAGCTGGGCGCAGTGCTCCAGAGCTGACTGCTTGCCGACCGCGCCGGCCTGAAGGATTCCGATCGCGAGCTGCGCATCAAAGCGTCCTCGCTGCGAGCTGAGGTCCAAGCCGGTGAGAACCTCGATCTTGCTGAGCCGGTATCGCAGTGTCTTCGGATGCACGAACAGACGCTTGGCGGCGTGAGCCATCACGCAATTGGATTCCAAGTACGAACGAAGGCTGTTGAGAAGGTCGCCATTGCGCCGACGGTCGTGGTCGAGGAGGGGACCGAGCAGGTCTGCGGCGAACGCGCCCGGAGCGTCGTCGTCGCCTACCGGGAGTAGTACGCGAAGCAAGCCAAGCCCGTCATAGGCGGCCGCCCGCGCACCCGAGCTCTTCGCCACGCGAAGCGCGATCTCGGCCTCCTGACGCGCGTTCCGCAGGTCGTCCGGGCTGCGTGGACTCGACAGCCCGGCCGTTACGGCGCCAGCGGGGAGCCGGAGGCTTTGCTCGAGGAGTGCGGACACGGACTCCGCCGTGGCCCGGTCGGCGGAAGGGACCGCTAGGAGGGAGCCGTCTCGGAGCGTTGCAATGCAGCGGCCGAAGGCCTCGCCCATGAGCCCGCGAAGCGATGCCAAAGCCAGCTCGGGTCCGCGTACGAGGAGTGCCCGGCGGGTTCCGGTCAGTCCCAGCCTTAAGCAAGAGGGATCCGGCGGCGTCGCCGAGTTGCCCGTTAGATCCCAGAGAAGATCCTCAAGCCCCAAGGGGCCGGATCGGTCGGAAGTCTGGTCCGCGCGTATCCGAGCGACGGCCAGGGCGGTCCAGCCGGCTAGCGTGAGACCTTCGTCCTCCGGCAGTTCGTGGTGCAGCAGCACGACGGTCGAACCTGTCGCGCCGGATGAGGTTCGACAGGCGACTATGCCCGGCCCGAGACCAGACGGTGCGCTAGACACCAATCGCGGCGCTTGCTCAAGCAGCGCTCGATCCATGCGACTGAGCGGACCGCTCGCCGCCAACGCCGACCCGTCGTCATCGATCACGGCCACGATTCCTTTCGCCGTGCCGGCAAGGTCGCGGGCAAGCTCATCGATGTTTTCGGCCGCGAGCGCCGTCAACAGCAGCCTCGACTGGGCGGCGCGCGCCCGATCGTGTTCGGCGTCGCGCCGGAGCAGCGTTTTGAGCCTCAGGTCGAGTTCTGACACGAAGCCCGCCGCGCCCTCGAGCGCTTCCAAGTACCCCAGGATCTCGCTGGCGAGCTGGCCCAGCGAGTCTATGAGCTCGAAGTCTGCGCGCGCGAAGTGCGCATCGTCTCGCCGCCACACCTCCAGCACTCCCACGGTGCGGCCGCCGACATCATGCACGGGCGATGCCAGAGCCGCCCGAACCGCCTCCCTCCGGGCAAGCGGTCGAAAGTCGGGAGTGATCTCGGTCGCCTCCAGGTAGCGGTCGACCTTAACGGTTCGGTCTGCCTCGAATGCGAGACCGGCGAGTCCTTGTCCGGATCGCATCCGCAGGCGTGCCGTCTCCGCGGTGCGATTCCCGACGCACGATTGGATCGAGAGCTCTTCGGTATCAGGAGCGAGCATGAACACGCCGCCGAGCTGAGCGCGAAGAGCAGAGCGCGCCACCGCGGTGAACACTTGAAGTAACTGGTTCGACGAACGCAGGCGGGAGCGTTCGCCGAGGGCAGCTACAGCGGCACTGCCCTCTAACGACCACCCGCCGCGGGCGGTCAGTCCCCGCTGCTCCCTGGTATCTTGCCCGCGAGCCATCGCCCGTGCTCAGTCATCGAGAGATTACGGTTGGGCAATGGAGATCCGGGGTGAGCCCGAAGCCGCTCGGAAGACGAATATGTTCGCATCGTCGGCGGCAGATGCCGATCGGAATGGCCACGCCTCCTTGAACCCTGCAGCTGCCCGACGCGCCTCGAACTCGGACGGATAGTCGACGAAGATCGAGATCGTTCCATCCTCTTCCGAATACATCTGGTGGTCAAGCGCTCCCGCGTCATCAAGCCAGTCCGCCAGCTCAGCCCGGAACTCCGCGACATCCTCGCCTTGGACAAGCGCAGAGACCACGAACATGGTTAGACCTTATCAAGGGCAGCCACGCTTCGCTAGTAGACTCATCGTGCTTCGGCAAGGCGGCGTTTTGTCGAGAGCGGGGCGTGCCGTATCCGCCCGTGCAACTCTGAACGCAAGGACAGGCACGGCGAGCGCCGCTGCCAACCGGAGTAGCCACGCTGCCCTGAAGCTGTGG
>Ga0302220_10000269_pt1 | contig 46220 bp, 38 predicted proteins | sample II_Palsa_E1_3_FD_194572 | JGI IMG/M metagenome (GOLD analysis project Ga0302220, IMG submission 194572) | Peat permafrost microbial communities from Stordalen Mire near Abisko, Sweden - II_Palsa_E1_3 | ecosystem: Environmental > Terrestrial > Soil > Palsa > Peat permafrost | place: Sweden...
CCAATCTCCAGCAGACGCTGAGCAATCAGGCGGAAGTGTCCGCAGCAGCTACCGCAGCGATGGCGGCAACGGCCAAGACGGTGGGCGATATTCGCATGGCCATGATCGGCCAGGCATCCACGGCAGTGAACGAGGCCAAGACTACGGCCGATGCGAACCCGGGCGACCCTGCAGCGCAGCAGGCGTTGGCGGATGCGCGACAGACTATGGCCAACTGGGAAGATGGCGGCATATACAGTGTGGGCTTGCATGTGGCGACCGCCGCAGCGATAACCGCACTAGGTGGCGGTAACGCTCTGGGCGCGGCAGTGGGCACTGCTGCGGGTGACATGGTGACTTCCAATCAGGCGGTACGCGATGCCATCAATACGGCCATGGACAGTGCCGGCATTCAAGACCCTGCCACACGCAAGACGATCAGTGACAACGCGCTGGCCGCTGCTGGCGCAGGGTATGCGACGGGCGGTGGTGCGGGAGCATTTAGCGCGGACTCCACCACGCGCAACAATGCCAATCTGCACAACAGCGATACAGCCAAGATCAACGCGTTGGCCAACAGCACCGGTATCAGCGCGGATCGTCTGACAGCGGCGGCCTGCGCCGTTGCCGATAATTGCACCGGCAGCGTCAACGATCCGCAGGCTATGGCTGCGATCAATGCGGCACGCGAGGCCGATCCCACCTTCATGGTCGACGACACGCCGGCAGTAACGAAGTGGGTGAATACCGCGGTCACTTCCTATGGCAAGGGCATCGCCGATGGTGTCAAGGAAGCAGCTGCTCTGTGGGGCGATCTGGCGCAATACAATCCAGAGACCACGGCCGACGTGGCCAATGTGTCGGCCGCGATGGGTGAAGCGCCGTCAACACCAGAACCCTTCAGCAAGACCGGACAGTCCATTCAACAAAATGGTATCTGGGGAACGGCTGGCGGCATGATTCTGGGGCCACTCGACGTCTTGAATGGCATGGTTAGCGGCGATCCGCAGGCGTGGGGCAATGCCGCTGCCATGGGGACGATGGGGATCGCGCAAGGTGAGGCGATGGCGGCTTTCAAGGGCGGCGCCGCCAGCGAGATGGGCGAAGCCATGGGCACCACGACCCATGGCATGGATGTGATCGGCAAGGCGACGAATCGTGCCGCGGAGGATACGTCCCCGTTGGTGTGGGATGCCGACACGGGTAGCTATGTGGGTACAGTCGATGTGCCAGCAACGGCACGAGTCGCACCGACGCAGGGTTGGGTCGAGGTCAGTCCAGGCAACTGGGTCAACACCAAGGCTAATCCCGATGAACTGGCAAAAGCGCTGTCCGACAACAGTGAGCCAGCCTTCAATGTGGACGTGACGGGTACGGCGCCAGGCAGCCAGACATCAGTGGCACCGTCGACCATGCCAACCGCCAGCGATATCGTGGCGCAGGGCAATGCGATCTATCAGCATTACAACAATGGCGCGACGTTTGACGCACTGGAGCAGTGGGCGACAACAAACCCGGCCACACCGCAACCTGGAATCGCCTTTTCGGGCGTGAACTCCAGCGCATTCGACAATATCGTCGCCAATGGCCTGAAGGCAGGTGAAGCGCTTGGTCAGCCAGCGGGTACCAACGCCAGCAACATCTGGTTCAAGACGGGTGAGCCGTTCTATCAGGAAGGTCTTGCGCTGGTTATTCCCAGCAACCGGCTTGCTGAGCTTGGTGGCGTCGAGAGCACCGGTCTTGCCGGTCAATCGGGTGTGGTCACTGTGCCGTTTGCGAGCAGGCCCGAAGGCATTCCCATCAACGAATTTGCCGTGGTCGCACCCATAGGCTTCAACTACGTGGTTCCGGTCTATGTGCCTCCGACATGGAGTGGTTCGATCGGCAACGTGCCGCCTGCACAGCTGCTGCCACCCGGCATGGCGATCGAGCCTAAGCTCAATACACCAGTAAAAGGCGGTTTCAACTCGGGTTCGGTCGATCCGGTCAACGTGATCAAGGACGTCAATCCCACCGGCTCCGATCAGAACTGCACCAACTGTGCGTTGGCTACCGATGCCACGTTGCGTGGTAACCCGACCAGTGCGCTGCCCAATCAGTTTGCCGATCGCATCGGTGCAAACCTGGGTGACCTGCAAAGCTCGATGGGCAGCAAATTCATTCCCGGCAGCCTCTATCCTGACGAGGTCACGGCGTTGCTGGAGCAGGGTGGACAGGGTGCGACTGGCGTCGTTGCGTCGCAGCCGGCTGGTGGGGCTGGACACGTAGTCAACGGAGTCAACAGCCATGGCCAGGTGGTTTACGTTGACGGGCAAACGGGTGGCAAGGCCAATGTGGACGGTAGCCAGCCACTGTTCTTCATGCCGCTGCCCAAGCTTGACGGCACGTTATGGACGCCCGTGCTGAATCCCGACGGTTCCGTGCACATCAACATGTTCTATCCGCAGAAACCGACGGCTTCGAGCGGTGGCAATGGCTCTGCCCGTTGAGCCCGCGACCATCAGGCACAAGCTAAAGAAACGCCCTGCTTGGCGGGGCGTTTCTTTACAACTTACCGCGGATCGACCTGAGCGTTAGTGGACACTACCCAGCGGTATCCACCAGCACCAACTCGGCATCGCTCAGTGCCTTCACCCGAAGCACAGTTTCATTGCGGATGGCGGCGCCGTCGCGAGCATCCAGCTTCACGCCGTTGAGTTCGATGCTGCCCTTGGCAGGTACCAGATAGCCAAAGCGGCCTTCGGCCATGCTGTACTCGGTCGTCTCGCCGGCCTTGAGCGTAGCGCCCAGCACTCGGGCATCGGTGCGCAAGGGAAGCGCGTCGACATCTTGCTTGAAGCCACTGGCCAGAGCTACGAAGCGGCCAGAGCGTTCGCCCACCGGGAACGATCGTTCACCCCATGATGGCGGCTTGCCTTGTTCGTCAGGAATGATCCAGATCTGGAAGATGCGCGTCGTGCCTTGTTCCAGGTTGAATTCGCTGTGGGTGATGCCGCTGCCAGCGCTCATCACCTGCACATCGCCAGCGGCGGTGCGGCCCTCGTTGCCCAGGCTGTCACGGTGAGTGATCGCGCCTTCGCGAACATAGGTGATGATCTCCATGTTCGCGTGCGAATGCGGCGGGAAGCCGGTCTGCGATGCAATCGTGTCGTCGTTCCACACCCGCAGCGCACCCCAGCCCATACGTCTGGCATCGTTGTAGCCGGCGAACGAGAAATGATGTTTGGCATTGAGCCAGCCGTGGTCGGCCCCGCCCAGGTTGTCGAAAGATCGGCGTTCAATCATGAAGTTCTCCGCTGCGTGCATCGCGCCTGATCGGCGCGGGACTCAATGTAGGGTCGGGCCACCCGAGCTTAAATCGGCCTCGGAGAAACAGACTGTCGCCCTACAGGTACAGTCGGCTGCATGCATCGATTGGTCAATAGTTCAGGTGCAGATTCAACAAGTGCAGGCTGAAGGCAAACCAGATCGTGGCGAAGCAGGCGAGCACGAGGATCACGCTATTTAATTTGCGCCACCAACCATCGCGTTCCTGCCAGGCATGGAACGCGTTCATGACGGCGGCAATGGTACCCACGATAGCCAGAAGGCCGACCAGTTGGATCAGTCGCAGGGTGGCGTCGAAGTGGCCGTTTGCGTTTGCTGCGCTGTCCTCAAATTGCATCACCACAAACCACCAGCCGGCAGCGAACAGCAGACTCATGGCCGCCGCAACACGGCTCCAGCGATACCAACGTAACGAAGGGCCTTGCAGCGCGAATGCGTTGCCGTAGTGACGACGTACCAGCCAGCCGATTGGCCACAGCAGCATCACCAGCAGGAAGACCAGCAGCGAGGCGAACAACAACGGCACGTTCCACGCGGCGGAATGCCAACCGTTCACCGGCATCCATACGACGACTGGCGATGCCTCATCGAACGATATCCAGCGTAGCTTGCCGCTTTGCATCAGGGCACCCAGATGACTACCGGTGGCGTCATCCCGCCAGATAAATGGCTGCACCTCGCGCCAGTGTCGTGGCTGTCCGGCAAGGTTCTTGAAGTCCGGCGTAACCAAAGTGCCATCCGGAGCCATGCCGATTGACGGTTGCAACAAATTCCCCATGGATAGAAAATTGTCGAACGACGAACGGCTGGATATGTAACGGCCGACCAACAGGGCACCGTGCGCGCGCGCCGTACTCAGTGTCGGCTGGGGCAGTTGCGGCAAGGCCGGAAAATAACGATCGGTGAAACCGTCCAGCAGCTGTCTGCGCAGGCCGCCATCCTTGTCACCATCGATGGATACGAAGACACCCACGTTCTGTTGCGTGAACAGCAGCATGTCGCTGTGGAACAACTCCGTGTCACCTGCGTGACCGATGATCGTCTGGCCATTGCGGTCCATGTGATAGAAACCGAGCGCGATCGGCAACAATCCAGGTACCGAATAGTGGGTGAACTCGTGCATCTGTTTGGCTGTTTCCGGCCGCAGGATCTGCACATTTTCGTAGTGACCGTTCTGCAGATGAGCAATCATGAAACGCGCCATATCGGCGCCACTTACCGACAGCCCACCGGCTGGTACGGGTATCACCAGCTCGAACGATTTGGGTGACGTGCTGGCCAATGCGTAGCTCCTGGCCATATCGCTGTTGAGGTTGGCCGGCAATGGCTGGCTGAACGTCGCGTGCTGCATCCCGAGCGGCTGAAAAATGTGCTGCTCGATGTATTGATCGAAAGGCTGCCCCGACGTGCGCTGCACGATATAGCCAGCCAGTGCGGCACCGTAGTTCGAATAGGCGGAGACTTCGCCAGCTGGATAGACGCGCTCAGGTACCCATTCCTTCAGCCATGCCTCATTACTCATCGGCAAAGTCGCATCGCCAGAGAACAGGTTTTTTTCGGCTTCCTCAAAGCCAGACGTATGCGTCATCAAGTCGCGCAGGGTGATCGGCTTGCCATCACGCGGAGGGATCGTGAAGTCCAGGTACTGATTGATGTCCACATCCAGGTTGAGTTTGCCCTGCTCAACCAGTTGCATCACCGCCGTCCATAGGAACGTCTTGGAGATCGAGCCCGGACGGAACAACGTTGTAGCCGGATCGACAGGCTTTTTCGCCGCAATGTCGGCATAGCCATAACCTTTGGAAACGAGAATCTGGCCATCCTTCACGACGACCACGACGGCACCCGCCAAATTGTTCTTGCGCAATCCGTAAGGAAACAATCCATCCAGCCAGGCTCCCGCATCTGCAGCGGTCAGCTCATGGCTTCCGATGGTGATCGGAACAATGGGTTTGGCATCCGGCAAGGGATTGATCTGGATTTGCGCAGCGGCATGCACGGCGAATAGCAACAGGCTGGTCGACAGGAGAGTGCAGACGAAGCGTTTCATCGGAAGAACTCCCGTTATGACGGATACATCGACATCACCAGGCGCGGCAATGCATTCCCAGGATGCTACAGCAGCGTTGAAGAACTCGTCACTTCGCTCAGTCAGTGTCCACTTCAGACGCGCCGAATCACCACTGCAAGATGATCTTCCCGACATGCTCGCTGCTTTCCATCAAGGCATGCGCCTTCGCCGCTTCGGTCACCGGGAACACTTGATGAATGATCGGACGCACCGTGCCATTTTCCAGCAGCGGCCAGATTTTCTCATGCAGCTGATAGGCGATCGCCCCCTTGAATGCGATCGAGCGTCCTCGCAAGGTAGAGCCGGTGAGGGTGAGGCGGCGGCGCATGATCAGGGAGGCATCGATATCGGCGTCTTTGCCACCGAGCGTGGCAATGAAAACCAGCCTGCCACCTTCTGCGAGTGCATTCAGTTCGCGCGGAATGTAGTTGCCTGCGACCATATCGAGAATTACGTCCACGCCACGACCGTTGGTGTGGCGCTTTACTTCTTCCACAAAATCCTGCGTGCGATAGTTGATCGCAATCGCGCCGAGCTTCTCGCAGGCCGCGCATTTCTCCGCATTGCCTGCGGTGGCAAACACGCGATGACCCCAGGCATGGGCAAGCTGGATCGCGGTGACGCCAATACCGCTGGAGCCTCCTTGCACTAACAGCGATTCGTCGGCGCCACCTTCACCGTGGCCCAGTTGTCCGCGGTCAAATACGTTGCTCCACACGGTGAAGTAGTTTTCCGGCAGCGACGCCGCTTCGACCATCGTGAAGCCGGCCGGAACAGGCAGGCATTGTGCCAGCGGTGCCACGGCATACTCGGCGTAACCACCCCCTGCCAATAACGCGCAGACAGCGTCGCCATGGCGCAGGCCAAAAGGGTTGTTGCCTGCCAGATCGCCATCGACTAATTCGCCCGCCACTTCCATCCCGGGCAGATCGGATGCTCCAGGCGGCGGCGCGTAATGACCTTGACGCTGAAACACATCCGGTCGATTCACTCCAGCCGCCGCAACCTTGATCAACACCTCGCCAGGGCCGGGTTTTGGAATGGTGCGTGAAGTCAGCTGCAACACATCCGGATCGCCGGGACGCGTGATTTCGATGGCTTGCATGGTGGGCATCGTGATGTGTCTCCGGCTGGTCTCTGATTCTCGGATCGATCGGGATCGCGTAGGTAATGGAGATCTCTTCAATCCGCCACAGGCTGTCGCCACCGTTGCGGTGTCTGTCCTTCCCATTGTCGGAAAGCGCGAGTGAAGGAGTTGAGTTCTTCGAAGCCGAGCAGGAACGCGATCTCGCCGGTGTCCAGGTCGGTGGCATCGAGCAGATGACGTGCGGTGTCGCGGCGCACCTGATTCAGCACGTCCTGGTAGCTGGTTCCCGCCTCACTGAGCCGCCGCTGGAGTGTGCGCGGGCTGAGGTGCAATGCACCGGCGATTTCGGCCATCCGCTGCGGTTCGCCACGCATGCCGCGAGCAAGTACATGGCGAACACGGTCGTGCAGGGTGAGGCTCTCGTTCTGTTCGCGTAACGCGTTTTCGAGCAAAGGCATCAGAGTGGCGAGCTGGTCTTCGCTGTAGGTGAGAAAAGGCCGAGCCAGATCAGCCTGATCGAACACCAGCCGATCCTGGCCGACGTTGAAGCGCACGTCGCAACCGAAATGGCGCGCGTATATGCCGGCATGCTGCGGACGGCGGGTAAGTTCCACGCGACGCGGTAACAGCGGCTCGCCGACACCGCGCTGCGCCAACGCCAACGTGGATGCAAAGATGGCGTCGGTGAGCAGTGACGGAGCATGTCCTTCGGCGAGCATCCAGCGAAAGCTGATCGCCGCTTCGCCGCGATCTTTTTCGACGCGGATGTCCTCCGGGCAAGTCAGCCGCTTGTAGCGGGCAAGCTTGTGCATCGCATCGTCGAGATTGGCCGAATGCAGTGCCGCCATCGACGCGACATCGCTGATCTCCGATAACGTCGCTGCACCGATGCGCAGCCCCACTGCAGGGTCATCGCTTGCCGTCCCGATGGCATGCCACAACGCAAAGTACTCGGCGGTAGCGAGCGTGGCGCGCGGTTGCGTCAGGAGGTCGGGGGAAAGCGCAGCCTGTTGAAGGATCGCCCGGACGTCGAGCCCTTGGCTGGCCATCCGGTCGAACAAGCTGCGGCTCAGGGGGATGCGGTCGGTTTTCATGCCATTGCCTTCAGCAGGGCGCGCTGATCAGGGCTGTTTGAGCAATAGCGATGCCAGTCTCTGCCGATTGGCCTCGGCAGCTTCCGGGCTGCTGTCAAAATCAGTGGACAGGCTGAGCGTACGCCACTTGTTGTCCTCGGCGGCCATCCGTTCCAGTTGTTGCCCGGCCATGAACACCGCATCGGTACCCAGCAGCAGGCGCAGCGGCGGCTCGGCTTCGTTGGCAATGGTAAGCAGCGCTTGCGCGGCCTTGGCCGGGTCGCCCGGCTGTTGACCGTTGTGGCTGCGTCGGTAATCGAGCAGCGCGCCGACGGTAGCGGCGTAATCCGCGCCCGGCTCCTTGACGGTCATGGAGGAACCGGCCCAGTCGGTGCGAAAGCCACCCGGCTCGACCAGGGTGACGTGGATGCCGAGTGGCCGAACCTCTTTCGCCAACACCTCGGAGAACCCTTCGACGGCCCACTTGGCGGACTGATATGCGGCAAGCCCCGGTGCGCCGGTGCGGCCGCCGATGGAGGAAAACTGCAGGATGCGGCCAGCCCGCTGGCCGCGCATGACGGGCAAGGCGGCGCGGGTGACATTGACCAAGCCGAAGAAATTGGTCTCCATCTGCGCGCGAAAATCCGCTTCGTCCATCTCCTCGAAGGCGGCGAGATTGCCGTAACCGGCATTGTTGACCAGCACGTCGAGTCGGCCGAAAGCATCCACCGCCGCTTGTACAGCCGCTTGCGCGGCTGTCGCGTCGGTGACATCCAACGCCACGGTGCGTACCTTTTCGCCGTATTGCTTGGTCAGATGAGCGAGCTGGGCAGGATCGCGGGCAGTGGCAACCAGCGAGTGGCCGGCGGCAAGTACAGCTTCTGAAAGGGCCTTGCCGAAGCCGCGTGAGCTACCGGTGATAAGCCAGACCTGGGACATGGGGAGAGTCTCCTTGGTGCGTTGTCATGGAGAGGCCGGAATGGCCTCAGCAGGACGTGACTCTAGGCGCCATGTCGTCCGACGAAAAATCCGATTACGCCAAAATAGGCCAAGCGCTGCCTGGCAGCGCTCACCAGTCGGTGGGTCGATAATCCTTCAGGAATTGTCCCCACACGTGCTCGCCACTGTTGATCCCGCTGATGATTGGGTCGACGATGCGCGCAGCACCATCGATGATGTCCAGCGGTGGGTGAAAACGTTCTTCGATGACCTTGCGCGCGGCCAGTTCTGCGGGATCCTCGTCGGTCACCCAGCCGGTGTCGACGCTGTTCATGTGGATGCCGTCGTTGTGATAATCCGTTGCTGCCGTGCGCGTCATCATGTTGAGCGCAGCCTTGGCCATGTTCGTATGCGGATGACGGGTCGTCTTGAAGCTGCGGTAGAACTGGCCTTCCATCGCCGACACGTTGACGATGTGCTTGTCGCGTTCGGGCGTGCGCAACATCAGTGGCTTGAGGCGCGCGTTGATGATGAAGGGCGCGATCGCGTTCACCAGTTGCACTTCCAGCAACTCGACCGACGGCACTTCGGCCATCAGCAACCGCCACGAATTGCGTCCGCGCAAGTCGACCTGCTGTAGATCCTGATCGAGCCGGCCTTCCGGGAACAGATGACTCTGCGCCAGCAGTTCTTCCGGCAGCAAAGGTACTTGCGACAGCACGGCCGAGCGAGTCAGCCCAGCAATCTTCGAGCCGCCCTGAGTAAGCGCCATGGCGGGGGCATCACGCTCCGGCAGGATATGCGAGCTGCGCAGTCCTTCGTAGTGACGGACCAGCTGCTGCACATGCTCCGGGACGTCGTGCAGCGATGCGGTTTCGCCATCCATCATATGAGCGTAGAAATCCGGCGGGCGGCGCACGGTCTGGCAGGCGTTGTTGATGATGAAATCCAGCCGCGGTCGGCTCGCGATGAGCTCCTGGCAAAACGCTTCGACGCTGGGTGTGTGGCGCAGGTCCAGTCCGTAGATCTGCAGCCGGTGGCCCCAGTCACCGAAATCCGCTTCCTCGGCGTAACGCGCGGCCGAGTCACGCGGAAAGCGCGTGGTGACAATCAATTCGGCGCCCGCGCGCAGTAGCTTCAGGCCTGCCTGGTAACCGATCTTCACCCTTCCGCCAGTCAGCAGCGCGACGCGCCCGCGCAAGTCCACCAGTTCAGTGCGTTTGGCGTAGTTGAATGCGGCGCAGGTCGGGCATAGCTGATCGTAGAAAAAATGGATCGACGAGTACTTCTGCTTGCAGACATAGCAGTGCTGCGGTTCGATCGATTCGCGCGGCTGCGCTTCATCGGCGCCACGATCGATGTCGTTTGCCTCGAAACCTTGCGGTGCAAAAACGTTCGGCGTCGTGAAAACCGGCTTGCGTCGCAGAGCGCGGATGCCGGTCTGGTGCAATACCTCGTCGTCGGCGCGAACTTGTGCCGTGTTCCGTGCCTTTTCAGCCGCTTTCAATTTCAGTCGACGGGCGACCGGATCGGGGTGGTAGACCTTCGCGACAGCCTGATGCAGACGTTCGCGATCCTCCGCGGGCAGCCGATCCAGCAGCTGCCGATCGGCTGCCACCGACTCGAGTAAAGCCAGTGCCGCGTGCAGGCGTTGCAGTAATGCGAGGTCCGCATCGTCGACGGGTGGCGGGGTGGAGTGGGCGTTCGTCAAAGGTGTTATCCGTTATCGGGAAGGGCGTGGACGCGTCCGATTGACGCTTGTGAGCGGTCGCGACCTGTCGCTAACCGGCTATTTTGCCTGTATTGGGCATGGTTCGGGGATGGCTGCGCCCATAAAAGCCCCGTGGCACCCTCGTGCGAGCCGGAGCGCCCCGTCCCGTAACCTCCTGCCGTGGGGGGTGGAGTTTGGGTACTGATACGTAGCGCACACTTTCAAAACAATCGGAATGCGATGGTGAAGCCGAAGTCGTCCGGGGGCGGACGATGCAAACAAGGTCGTTATGTGAGTGCGCAGGCTGCGGTAATCGCAAGTGTTGAACAGGCCGTATTGGCCCATCCGTTGGTTGTTTCCCATCCCACTATCGACGTTCTGCTAGGCAACCTGCCCACAGCGCACCGAGCGCCGATCGGCCATCGAATCGCAGGCCAGGGTTGCCACGGCGCAAACAGGCCGTCCGCCACGTCAACCCGCGCTCCGCGTATCCGCTTCGTCTACTTTCCCGTACTCAGCGAGAACGACCCACGCGCGGCCTACCATCAGCATCTGGTGACCGCCGAGGTTCTGCTTGACCGCGTGCTGGGTGCGCGATCCGCCGGGCTGCGCGCGATCGCGCCAACGCTTGACTACGCCGCGGAGGCGCTTGCCACGGTGCGCCCCCCGCTGAAACTCTTTTATGCGTCCACAATGGAATACCGCCGCTGGTACGAAGATGACGGCACGGCACGGCCGCAACCGTTGACTCAGGAAGCGCTGGCGGTTCGGCTGTCGGCTACCAGTGGTCTGTCGCTGGAGGAGGCAAGACATCGCGCCGCCCATCGCTCGCACGCATTGGCTGCGGCCGATCAAGCGTGGTTGATCGATCGTCGCACGACACCATTGGATCATCGTCCGCTCAACCAGGCTGAGTTCCAGGCGCTGGTCGCGGCGATCGAAGGCGTCTATCAAGTACCCATCGGCGTGGCCTACGTGGAGCGTGCCAATCGCCAGATCGCGCTGCGCGTCGCTGCGATGCTGGGCAGCTTGCTGGATGAGTTCATTGCCTCGCCTTTCAAGACAGCCGCACTGAGCCAGGTATTCAACGAACTTCACCTCGCCCACCTGCATCACACAATCGAGGCGTCGCGTCAGGCGGCATCCGTGTCAGGTGTCTCGCGCCCCAGCCCCAAGGCCTTGTTTGCGGCGAAGGCAGCCAGGATGCGCGCCGAGCATCAGCTCGGACTGGCCATGTCGCAAGGAACACTTCCGGCCATACGCCTGTCGGCATACCCAGTGATCGCGGTTGTGGGCGGCAAGATGCGCGCGTTCGTGAACGGCTGGAACCGTAGCCGCCCACGCGTCACGGATGCGGCGTCGAAATCGTCTTCGGTTATTTGAAGCGATCGCTGGCCACCTTGTAACCCGTTACGCGGGTCTGTCGACTTCGCTCGGCATTAGGCTCGAAGGGTGTCGGAAACCCGCCGCGCTGTGTAACCTCAAGCACGGGTCCGATGCCTGGCGCATTTCAGCACCAGGCCACAGGATGCGACCAAACGATGATTAAAACAGTGATACCGCACGTGGTGATCCTTGGCGGCGGCTTCGGTGGCCTGTCGGCTACGCGCGCGCTGCGTTCGGCGTCGGCAAGGATCACGCTGGTCGATCGCACCAACCACCATTTGTTCCAGCCGCTGCTGTACCAGGTAGCTACCGCAGGGCTCTCAGGTCCCGATATCGCTGCCCCATTGCGGCATATTCTGCGGCGGCAGCAGAACGTCACCGTTCGCATGGACGAAGTTCGCGGTATCGATGTACAGCGGCGACAGGTAACGCTGGTGGCTGACGTGCTGGATTATGACTACCTGATCGTAGCGACCGGCTCGACGCACGCTTACTTTGGTCATGACGACTGGGAACGTTACGCGCCCGGCATGAAGACCATGAACGATGCGCTGGCGATTCGCCGACACATCCTGAGCGCCTTCGAGTCGGCCGAGTGCGAACCCGATCCGCAACGGCGCGCCGCGTGGCTGACCTTCGTGGTGATCGGGGCAGGGCCCACCGGTGTCGAATTGGCCGGCACCCTGGCCGAGATCGCCCATCACACGTTGCCGAATGAGTTTCGTGTAGCCGATCTGCGTACAGCGCAGATCCACCTGGTCGAAGCGGGCGCGCGCGTACTTTCCGCGATGCCTCCGTCGTTGTCGACCAAGGCGCAGCATCAACTCGAGCGCATGGGCGTGCGTGTGCATTTGAACACTGCAGTTACCGGCGTCAGCGATGCTGGCGTGCAGATGGGTGAGCAAGCTGTCGAAGCGCGCACGGTGCTATGGGCAGCCGGCGTCGCCGCTTCGCCGTTGGGTGCGCAGCTAGGCGTGCCGTGCGATCGCGCGGGGCGCGTACCGGTCTCGGACGATCTCTCCTTGCCGCATCATCCGGAAGTCTTTGTGGCAGGCGACCTCGCGCTGGTGAAGCAGGGCGACACGCAGGTGCCTGGCCTGGCGCCGGCGGCGAAGCAGATGGGTGAGCATGCCGCGCGAACCATTCGTGATCGCCTGGCGGGAGGCACACCGCGTGCTTTCCGGTACGTCGACTACGGTGTGCTGTCCACCATTGGCCGCGGTGCTGCCGTGGTCGACATGCGCGGCATCCATCTTTCAGGACTGATCGCCTGGTGGTTCTGGCTGACGGCGCACATCTTTTTTCTGATCGGATTTCGCAACCGGTTGGTCGTGTTGCTTGACTGGGCCTGGTCCTACTGCACCTGGCAGCGCAACGCCCGCATTATCGTCGGCGGCGATCAAGACAAGCATCCGTGAATGCCAAAAAAGAGCGGCGCCCGATGAGGGCGCCGCTTGCGTGAATCGCTGGATGGCGATGGAAGCTGCTCCGGAGATCTGCTCAGAGCGCTTCGAAAATCCCCGCGGCACCCATGCCGGTGCCGATGCACATCGTCACCATGCCGTACTTCTGTTTGCGTCGGCGCATGCCGTGCACGAGCGTGGCGATGCGCACCGCGCCGGTGGCACCGAGGGGATGACCCAGCGCAATGGCGCCGCCGAGCGGGTTGACCTTGCTGGGGTCGAGCTTGAGGTCGCCCATGACGGCAAGGGCCTGGGCGGCGAACGCTTCGTTGAGTTCGATCCAGTCCAGCTGATCCTGGGTGATGCCGGTCTGCTTGAGCGCCTTGGGAATCGCTTCCTTCGGGCCGATGCCCATGATTTCCGGCGGCACGCCAGCGACCGAGAAACCGACGAAGCGGGCGAGTGGAGTCAGGCCGTAATCCTTGATCGCCTGCTCGCTGGCGAGTAGTACGGCACCGGCGCCGTCGGACATCTGCGAGGAGTTGCCCGCGGTGACGGTGCCACCAAACTGTCCGTTGCGGAACACGGTCTTCAACTTGGCCAGCACTTCCAGCGTGGTGCCGGCGCGCGGACCTTCATCGGTATCGATCTGACGGCTGTCGGTGACGATGTCACGGGTGATGAGGTTCGGGTAGTGATCGTCGAGCGCGAACGGGCTGATCTCGTCCTTGAATTCACCGGCGGCAATGGCGGCGAGGGCGCGACGATGGCTTTCCACCGAAAATGCGTCCTGCTGCTCGCGGCTGACTTTCCAGCGCTTCGCCACGTTCTCGGCGGTGATGCCCATGCCATAGGCGATGCCGATGTTTTCATCATGGAAGATCGCCGGGTTCATGGCGATCTTATGACCCATCATCGGCACCATGCTCATGCTCTCGGTGCCGCCGGCGAGCATCAGGTCGGACTCACCGAGGCGGATGCGATCGGCCGCCATGGCGACCGCTTGCAGACCGGAGGAACAGAAGCGGTTGATGGTGACGCCGGGTACGGTGTAGGGCAGGCCAGCCAGCAGCACGCCGATGCGTGCCACGTTCATGCCTTGCTCGGCCTCGGGCATGGCGCAGCCGATGATCGCATCGCCGATGCGGTGTGGATCAATGCCTGGCGCTTGCGCCATCACGGCGCGGATCACGTGGGCGAGCATGTCGTCGGGACGGGTGTTGCGAAATACGCCTCGTGGCGCCTTGCCGACCGGCGTGCGGGTAGCGGCAACGATGTAGGCGTCTTGCACTTGCTTGGTCATGGGATTTTGCTCCGTTGCGTCGCGCGATTCGCGGCGGCGCTCTGTGTTTTCTTGATCGTCATTCCGGCGCGGGCCGGAATGACGAGCGTTTTAGTTGCGCAGCGGTTTGCCGGTGGTCATCGTGTGGGCAATGCGGGCTTGGGTTTTTTCGGTCTGCGCCAGCTCCACGAAATGCTTGCGCTCAAGCGCGAGCAGCCATTCCTCATCGACGGTCGAGCCACGTTCGATTACGCCACCGCACAAGGTATCGGCGATGCGCGTGGCAATCGCCACGTCGTGTTCGGACGCGAAGTAACCTGCCTGCAGGTTCGCCAGCGAAGCCTTGAACGTGGCCGTACCGACGTCGCCGGCGACGGGAATCGCACGTGCCGGCAGCGGCGGGCGATAACCGCTTTCAGCAAGCGAGTTGGCGACCTGCTTGGCGACGAAAAGTAGCTCGTAGTTGTTGAACACCACCACATCGCTGTCGCGCAATAGACCGAACTGTTTGGCTTCGAAAGCACTGGCCGAGACCTTGGCCATCGCGATGGTCTCGAACACCTTCTTCAGCTCTTCGAACGGATCGCCCGGATTCGCCTTGGCTGCACGCACGGCCAGCTCATGCAGGCCGCCGCCCGCCGGTAGCAGGCCCACGCCTGCCTCGACCAGGCCGATGTAGCTTTCCAGCGCCGCGACGGTTCGCGCCGAATGCATCTGGAATTCGCAGCCACCACCTAGTGCCAGACCGCGCACGGCCGAAACCACCGGCACCAGCGAGTGCTTGATCGTCATGCTGGTGCGCTGGAAGTTCTCCACCATCTTCTCGAACTGATCGATCTTGCCCGCCTGCAGCAGGCCCAGTGCGCCCTTCAGATCAGCGCCAGCGGAGAACGGTTCGGCGGTCTGCCACAGCACCACGGCCTTCAACTTCTGCTCGGCGATGTGGATCGCTTCCTGTACGCCGTCGAGCACGAAATCGTTGACCGTATTCATCTTGGTCTTGAACGAGACGATGCCGATGTTGTCATCGCCCAACGTCCATAGACGCACACCCTCGTTCTCCCACACGGTGGTGCCCTGGTCGAATTTTTCGCCAAGGATCGGATCCGGAAATAGCTGACGCAGGTAGACCGGATGGGTCGAGCGCGGCTTGTCTTTGTTGGCGCTGGCGGAGTAGGAGCCATCCTTGCCATGGACGCCTTTACGGCCATCCGTGACCCACGCCGGCAGCGGCGCGTTGCTCATCGCCTTGCCCGCAGCAATGTCTTCGTTGATCCAGCCGGTGACCTGCTGCCAGCCGGCAGCCTGCCAGGTTTCGAACGGACCAAGCTTCCAGCCGTAGCCCCAGCGGATCGCGAAATCGACGTCGCGCGCCGTGTCGGCGATGTCAGCCAGGTGATAAGCGCTGTAGTGGAACAGGTCGCGGAAAGTAGCCCACAGGAATTGCGCCTGCGGATCGCTCGATGCGCGCAACTTGCCGAACTTCTCGGCCGGATCCTTGATTGCGAGGATCGCAGCGATCTCGTCGGACGGCTTCTGCTCGGAGACGCGGTAATCCTGCTTGGCGACATCCAGCACCACGATGTCCTTGCCGACCTTGCGATAGAAACCCACCCCGGTCTTTTGCCCAAGCGCGCCCTTATTGATCAGGCCCTGCAGCCATGCAGGTGCCTTGAAGTACTTGTGCCACGGATCGTCGGCCAGCGTATCGGCCATGGTCTTGATCACGTGCGCCATGGTGTCCAGGCCCACCACATCGGCAGTGCGATAGGTAGCACTCTTCGGCCGGCCGAGGGCAGGGCCGGTCAGTGCATCGACCATGTCGAAACCCAGCTTGAACTGGTCGGTGTGGTACATGGTGGAGAGCATCGAGAACACACCGATGCGGTTGCCGATGAAGTTCGGCGTGTCCTTGGCGATGACGACGCCCTTGCCGACCGTGGTAACCAGGAAGGCTTCCAGTCCGTTGACCACGTTTGCGTCGGTGAGCCGGGTCGGGATCACTTCGACCAGATGCATGTAGCGCGGCGGATTGAAGAAATGCACTCCGCAAAAGCGATGTCGCATCTCTTCCGGCAACGCTTCGGCCAGGCCATTGATCGACAGGCCCGACGTGTTGGACGCGATGATCGCCGTCTTCGACAGATGCGGTGCGATCTTCTTGTAGAGATCCAGCTTCCAGTCCATCCGCTCGGCAATCGCCTCGATGACGAGGTCGACGTCCTTCAGATGCGCCATGTCCTCGTCGTAGTTCGCCGGAATGATGGCCGCAGCGAGATTCTTGTCCGCTAGTGGGGCGGGCGACAGCTTGGCCAAGTTGGCGATGGCCTTGAGCGCGATGCCGCTCTTCGGCCCGTCCTTCGAGGGCAGGTCGAACAGCACGGTTTCGACGCCGGCATTGGTCAGGTGCGCAGCGATCTGCGCGCCCATGACACCGGCACCCAGCACGGCAGCCTTGCGGATGCGTAGCGCTGATGTGGATGGGGATACTGCGGTCATTGGCTTCTCCGATGGAACGAACACGAAACTTGGGGGATGGGACTTCACGTTGAAATGGGATTAAGGGCCGTTGCCAGCCGATGACGCGGAATCAGGGGTGACTCAGGCCGGCGACGGCGAACCGGATCAGGTGCTGTGCGGTCTGCTCGCGATGGGCGTGCTCGCTGACGTCGCTTTTGCGCTGGATCATGCCGAAGCCGGACATCGCATGAGTCAGCGCGCCGGTCACCAGATCGATGCGCCAATACAGTTCCGGCTTGCTCAGCTGGGGCAGCAGACGGGCGAATTCGGCGGTGAACTGGCGCATCACATGGCCATAGTTTTCGGACAGAAACTGGCGCAGGGTGTCGTCATGCTCGGCGAAAGCACGGGCCAGCACACGCATGAACAGTGAGCCGCTCTCGTCGTGCGAAAGCTCCAGCGCAGGGCGAATGTAAGCGGCCAGCACGTCTTCCAGCGTGGTGCTGTTCGCGCCGGCTACCTTGTCCAGAGCTTCCAATCGGCGGGCGTTCAATGCATCCAGGCGACGCCGGAAGACCTGTTCGACCAGCTTCTCCTTGGACCCGAAGTGGTAATTGACGGCGGCCAGATTGACGCCGGCGGCCGCTGTCAGCTGGCGTAGCGACGCACCATCGAAACCGCGTTGGGCAAACAAAACCTCGGCGGCGCCGAGTATGCGTTCCTTGGTCGAGCCGGAGCTGTTCACGAGCGGGATCATCCATCGGCCGGCAGGCCGGTTCAAACGATCGTTTGAGCATACGCGGACAGCTTCGCCAGCGTCAAACCATAGGCTTGTTTTACGTGGCGGCGTATTTCCGGATGAGTTAGAATCTGTCACACTTTCGCGAGCTAAATCCTCAATCCTTGTCAGGTTTAGCGCATCTGTCGGCCCATTCGGCCACGACTTTTAACCTGAATTGTCCATTTTCCGGAGCAGACCCGTATGGCGCTGGAGCGCACCCTTTCCATCATCAAGCCCGACGCCGTTGCCAAGAACGTCATCGGTGAAATTTACGCACGTTTCGAAAAGGCCGGCCTGAAGGTTGTCGCCGCCAAGATGAAGCAGCTGTCGCGCAAGGAAGCCGAAGGCTTTTATGCGGTGCATCGCGAGCGTCCGTTCTTCAACGCGCTGGTCGAGTTCATGATTTCCGGTCCGGTAATGATCCAGGCGCTGGAAGGCGAGAACGCCGTTCTCAAGCATCGCGATCTGATGGGTGCGACCAATCCCAAGGAAGCTGCGGCCGGTACCATTCGCGCCGACTTCGCCGACTCCATCGATGCCAATGCAGTGCACGGTTCCGATGCAGTCGATACCGCCAAGGTGGAGATTGCATATTTCTTCGCTGCGACGGACGTGCTGTCGCGCTGAGCGATCCCTAGTTGAGGCAAGTGTTGTGAACCAGGTTGTGAATCCCCCTGAAAAAGTCAATCTGCTCGACTTCGATCGTCAGGGGTTGCGTGATTTTTTCACGCAGATCGGCGAGAAGCCGTATCGCGCCGAGCAGGTGATGAAGTGGATCTACCACGACCTGGAAGACAACTTTGAAAACATGACCGACGTGGGCAAGGCGCTACGCGCCAAGCTCACTGAGGTTTGCTACATCGGTGCGCCGAAGACGTTGCTGGACAAGGCTGCCGCCGACGGTACGCACAAGTGGTTGCTGGGCATGGATTCGGGCAACGCGATCGAAACGGTGTACATCCCCGAGCCGACCCGCGGCACGCTGTGTGTGTCCTCGCAAATCGGCTGTGCGCTGAACTGCCAGTTCTGTTCGACCGGTGCGCAGGGTTTCAACCGCAATCTTTCCACGGCCGAAATCATCGGCCAGGTGTGGGTGGCGGCTAAATATCTCGGCAATATCACCCATCAGAATCGCCGCATAACGAACGTGGTGATGATGGGCATGGGCGAGCCGCTGGCCAATTTCGACAACGTGGTCAAGGCGATGAGCCTGATGCGCGACGATCTGGGTTTTGGCCTCGCCGCCAAGCGCGTCACCTTGTCCACGGCGGGCATGGTGCCGCTGATCGACCAGCTGTCCGATGCCATCGACGTGTCGCTGGCGGTGTCGCTGCATGCGGCGAACGACGAGCTGCGTACCGAGCTGGTACCGCTCAACAAACGCTACCCGATCGCCGAACTGCTGGCCGCCTGCCAGCGCTGGGTCGCGCGCAAGCCGCGCACCTCGATCACCTTCGAATACACCCTGATGAAGGGGGTCAATGACCAGCCCGAGCATGCCCGCCAGTTGATCAAGCTGATGCGCAAACTGCCGACCTGCAAGGTCAACCTGATTCCCTTCAATCCATTCCCCGGCACCCGCTTCGAACGGTCCGATGCGAACGATATTCGTGACTTTCAGACGCAATTATTGAATGCCGGTGTGCTGACCATGTTGCGACGTACGCGCGGTGATGATATAGACGCGGCCTGTGGCCAGTTGGCGGGGCAGGTCACGGATCGCACCCGGCGCAGCGCCGATCTTCGCAAACGGCAGGATGAGGGAACAATGCATGCGCTTTGACCGGGCACTGATTTTCGGTTTGCTGTTACCGCTGGCCGGCTGTGTCACCACGAACACCGACAGCAACAGCCTGGGCAAGCTGCCGCAGGGCAGCAAGGCCAGTCAGGCTGAAACGGCGGCACAGGTGCATACCGAGCTGGGCCAGACTTATATGGCCAATGGCGACCTGCAAGGGGCGCTGGAAAAGCTGAATCTGGCGCTGAAGTACGACCCCAACTACGTGCCGGCCCATACCGTTATTGCGGTGCTGTACCAGCGCATCAACAACCTGCCGCAGGCCGAGCTGCACTACCGCAAGGCGGTTGAGCTGGAGCCGACCAAGGGCGACCCGAACAACAACCTGGGCGTTTTTCTGTGCCACACCGGCAAGATGGCCGAGGCGCAGCAATATTTCCAGAAAGCCGTAGCGGATCCGTTCTACCAGACCCCCGACGTCGCGCTGACGAATGCCGGCGTATGCAAGTTGAGCGCGCATGATGTCGCCGGCGCCGAAGCGAGTTTCCGTGACGCGATCGCGCGTAACCCGAACAACGCAGAGGCACTCTTTCAGCTTGCCAATGTGCTTTATCTGAATAACGATACGTTTCGCGCCCGGGCTTTCATCCAGCGCTTCGATGCGCTGGGCGCACCCACGCCCCAGGCGCTCAAGCTCGGCCACGATATTGAATCTCGTCTGGGCAACCAGGAAGGTGCCCTCGCCTATAGCAAGCGATTGCAGAGCCAGTTCCCGGATTCGGAGCAGGCGCGCGCCCTAGACCCGATTGCCAGCCCATGAATTCCATGCAGCCCCATCAACCCGAACACGGTTCAAGCGACCCTGAGCTGTTCGGGATCAACTTGCTCAACATGGACGGCCCCTCGACTAAGCCACACACGCCTAGCTTCGGCAATCGCCTGCATGCTGCGCGTGAAGCCCGCGGACTGGATCTTGAGACGTGCGCGCACACGTTGAAACTGCCGGCTCGGGTGCTGCGTCAGCTAGAGCGCGACGAATACGACGGCATCGATTCGAAGATCTACCTCGGCAGCTACATCGCAAAATACAGTCAATTCCTGGGCATCAACGACGGATCGACCCAGGTTGAACTCGATCGCATCAAGCAGATCGAACCGACCCTGGTGGCGACGGGCGGCATTTCGCACTCGCGTTTCCTGTTGGATCGCTACGCCACGGCGGCGACCTACGTCATCCTGACGGCCGTCATTGTGGTGCCAATGATCTGGTTGGGGGTGCGTGGCACGCTCGATCGGGACCTGAGTCATCTGGCGCCACTGGATGCCGCGCCGGTAGCGCAGCAGGACGCTCCCGCTGCGGCCAGCAGCACTCGCGCGTCCAGTCGTGCCGTCGCGCAAGCGGCGCCGCCGGTAGTGACGCCCCCCGCCCAGGAGCAGCCGTTGATGGCCTCGATGGCGCCGTTCCCGAGTCTGGACAACGCCACTGCGGCGGCAGCGCCCAAGCCGGTTGATGCGCCGCCCACAGCCGACGTCGGTACGGGCAACCACAGCCTGAGTCTTACCCTGAGCGCGGCGAGCTGGGTCGAGGTGATTGACCACGACGGCACGCGCTTGCAATACGGCTTGTTACCCGCTGGCAGCAGCAAGATTTATCACAGCGACCAGCCGCTGGATGTACGCATCGGTAATTCGCTGGGTGCGCAGGTCAGCATCGATGGTCAACAGGTCGGGCTGGACGATTTCAAGCACGCCAACGTGGCGCATTTTCGCGTGCAGGTGCAGGACGGCAAGGCTTCCGCAGCCAGCCTCTGATCACCGTCCAGACCGCTCCAGGCGGTTCATTTCGGTTATGCTTACCCACTGTCTGCTCGGCAACGAGCGGACCTGATCGGCTTTCCCTTTATTTACCGCGCCGGCCGTGATTACGCGCCAGCAGGTATGCAGCCTTATGACGGTGAATGCATGGCATTTGAAGAATACGACAACTATGAACAAAGCGAACGCGTGCAAAAATGGCTGCGTGAAAACGGCCTGTCCATAGTCGCCGGTATCGCTATCGGGCTGGTCGGTATTTTCGGCTGGCAGCAGTGGCGCAACCACCAGGCACGCAACGAAAGTATGGCGTCGCAGCTCTACAAACAGGCGCAGATCGCGCAAGCGTCCGGTAAGCCGGACATCGCCGCGCAGTTCACCGATCAGCTGATGACGGATTTCCCGAAATCGCCGTACGCGGTTTTCGCAGCCAGCGATCGCGCCAAGCAACAATTGCTGGCCAAGCAGCCGGACAAGGCCGAGAGCTCGCTCGCATGGGCCGAGAGCCATGCCACCGATCCGGCGTTGAAGTCGTTGACGCAGCTGCGTATGGCGCAGGTTGAGCTGGCTCGCGGCAACAATTCGGCTGCGTTGTCCACGCTCGATCGCGTGCCCGCCGCCGACTATCAAGGGCTCGCGCAGGAACTCCGCGGCGATGTGCTGGTCAAGCTTGGGCGTTCAGACGATGCGCTCAAGGCCTATAGAGCGGCCTTGTCGGCGCTGAGCGAGGAGGCACCGCAACGCGGCGCCTTGCAGATGAAACTTGATGATTTGGCCGTGGCCGGGAAGCAGGGTGCATGAAACGATTTTTGCTGATCACGCTGACTTCACTGGTAGCCCTTGCTGGCTGCCATTCGTTCAAGAAAGAAAATGTGCAGCCGCCAACGCCGCTGGACAAGGACTTCAAGCCCACCGTACAGGTGACCAAGGTGTGGAGCTCCAGCGTTGGTAGTGGTGCCGGCGCCAGTGGCGTGCGGTTGCGCCCGACGGTCGTGGACGGTGTGCTTTATGCCGACAGCACCGACGGTGACCTGGTAGCACTGGACGCCGCCAACGGCAAAACCTTGTGGACAAAAAACTCGCGCGTCCACGGCTGGTTCGGCTGGGGCGACAAGAAGCGCAAAGATGCGATGTACGCCGGTGGTCCGGCCGTCGATGGTGACCTGCTTGCCGTAGGCACGCTGGATGGTCACGTCTACGCCGTTAGTGCCAAAGACGGTACGCCGCGCTGGGAAGCACAGCTGAACTCTGAAGTGCTTGCTTCCCCGTCCATCGTTGGCAACCTCGTGGTGGTCCGCACGGAAGACGGTCGCGTGTACGGTCTGGATCGCGCCACCGGTAATCGCAGCTGGGTCTATGACCAGGGCACGGTGCCGCTACTGAGCCTGCGCGGCAATGGCGCGCCGCTGGTGGCCAATGGCGTGGTGTTCTACGGCAGCGATGATGGCAAGCTGGTGGCGTTGCGCCTGGACAATGGCGCGAAGCTGTGGGAGCAGCGGTTGGGTAGCGGCATCGGTCGCACCGAAATTGACCGTCTGGACGACGCCGATGGTGGGGTCCTGCTAGACGGCACCACGCTTTATGATGCCGCCTATCACGGCAACCTGGTGGCTGTGGATGGCCCCAGCGGCAGGCCGTTGTGGTCACACTCGTTGTCCACCTTCGACTCGCTGGCGGCGAATAGCACGGCGCTGTTCGGCGTCGATGACGACTCGCAGGTGCTGTCTTTCGACAAGAGCAGCGGCGCCAATATCTGGAAGAACGATTCGCTCAAATACCGCTGGTTGACCGGGCCGGCCGTGCAGGGCAACTACGCTGTGGTCGGTGATCTGGAAGGCTATGTGCACTGGTTGCAGATCGGTGACGGCGCACTGGCCGGGCGCGAGCGCCTGTCCAAGAAGGCCATTCGCGCACAGCCATTGGTGGTCGGCGACATCGTGTATGTCGAGGACGTGAAGGGCCATATCGGCGCTTACCGTCTGTCCGCGCACTGATCGCGGAGATTTTGCTTAAATCATGTTGCCCGTCGTCGCGCTAGTTGGTCGTCCCAATGTCGGTAAATCGACGCTTTTCAATGTGCTCACGCGCAGCCGAGACGCTTTGGTGGCCGACATGCCCGGCGTTACCCGCGATCGCCACTATGGCGTCTGCCGCAGTGGTGATCGGCCGTTCGTAGTGGTCGACACCGGTGGTCTGTCCGGTGTCGAAGAGGCGATGGATGTCCTGACCGCGAAGCAGGTGCGTCTGGCGATCGAAGAAGCGAATGTGCTGGTGTTCGTTGTCGATGCGCGCGATGGCTTGTTGCCGCAGGACTACGTCATCCTCAACGAGCTGCGGCGTAGCGGCAAACCCATTATCGCCGCGGTCAACAAGACTGACGGCCTCGAAGAACAGGCCGTACTGGCCGAGTTTTCCGCATTTGGCATCGGCACCACGCTGCCGTTGTCCGCCGCACACAATCGCGGCACCGACGACCTCATTCAGGTCATCCTGCCGTTGTTGCCCGTCGATGAAGAAAGCACGATCGAAGGGGATGGCGAGAGCGGCAGCATTCGCGTCGCCATCGTCGGCCGTCCAAATGCCGGCAAGTCGACGCTGATCAATCGCCTGCTGGGTGAGGATCGACTGATCGTCTCGGACGTGGCCGGCACCACCCGCGATCCGATCCGTGTACCGCTCGAACGCGACGGCAAGCGCTACACGTTGATCGACACCGCGGGTATCCGGCGCAAGGCACGCGTCGAGGAAGCCGTCGAGAAATTCAGTGTCATCAAGACACTGCAGTCGATCGCCGCCGCGCAGGTTGTGGTGGTGATGATCGATGCCCGCGAAAACCTGGCCGATCAGGATCTCACCTTGATCGGCTACGCGATGGACGAGGGTCGCGCGCTGGTGATTGCCGTCAACAAATGGGACGGCATGGACCAGTATCAGCGCGATGAATGCCTGCGCGCACTGGATCGCCGACTGGTATTTGTGGACTGGGCAAAGCAGGTCTACATCTCGGCGCTGCACGGCTCCGGCCTGCGCGAGCTGATGCGCGCGGTGGTGCGTGCACACGCGTCGGCAACCAAGGTGCTGGTGTCTTCGGATCTCACCAAGACGCTCGAAAAAGCTTACGAGAGCTATCAGCCGCCCTTGGTCAATGGTCATGCGCCGAAACTGCGTTTTGCGCATCCAGGTGGCAACAATCCACCGACTATCGTCATCCATGGCACGCGCACCAAACACATTGCCCCTGCTTACCAGCGTTACCTGGAAAACTTTTTCCGCAAGCGCTACAAGCTGGAAGGTACGCCGGTACGCATTGCTTTCAAAGAAGGTGAAAACCCGTACGCAGGGCGCAAGAAGGTGCTGACCAAAGAGCAGCAACAGAAGGCCCGCCGCAGGGTCACCGACCTGATCAAGCGCACGCGCTGAACCGTTCGGCCGGATGACTGATACCTCAGCTCGTCATCCCTGCGCAGGCAGTGACCCAGTGCCCTTGTCACCGAAGAGCCCGGCTGATGAAAAACGCAGCGCACGGGCGCCTGGAAAGTGTTGTGCAAGGACGCTGGATTGACCAGCTTCGCTGAAAAGCACCTTCTGCCTGCGCAGGAATGACGGTCAGTCGTGTTTTATCGTCCGCGCAAGCACACAACCGTCAGCTTCTCGTAGACTGGCCTCATGAGCGAACCACTGAATCGCGAAGCCTGGCTCGACGCACTGCGCACACGCATTGCTGAAATTCCGCCCGCGCAGGCACTGACCCGCCAAGCGCAAGGCGCCTTGCTGGTCGACGTGCGCGAAGATAGCGAACGCGCGACGGGTATGCCAGCGAATGCCGTTGGCTTGTCGCGGGGATTTCTCGAGTTACGCATCGAGCAACTCGAAGCCGATCGAGACCGTCCCTTAGTTTTACTGTGCGGCAGTGGCCAACGTTCGCTACTCGCTGCCGAGGCATTGCTGCGGATGGGCTATCGCCAGGTCAGTTCGGTGGCCGGTGGGTTCGGTCGTTGGAAAACCGAAGGCCTGCCGATTTCCAGCAGCACGCTCGACGTCGATGCGACCGAGCGTTACGCGCGCCAGCTGCGGCTGCCTCAGGTCGGCGAAGCGGGGCAGGCCAGGTTGCAGGGGGCCAAGGTTGTGATACTCGGCGCCGGTGGCCTGGGCGCTCCCGCAGCGCTTTACCTGGCGGCAGCGGGCGTAGGTCAACTCACACTGATCGACGACGACAGGGTCGAGCGCTCCAATCTGCATCGTCAGATCATCCACGCCGATGCCCGGGTTGGCATGGCCAAGACCGAGTCGGCACGGATCGCGTTGCAGGCGCTCAATCCCCGCATCCAGATCCACACACATACCGAGCGTCTCCAAGCCAGCAATGTTGAACGCCTACTCGGCGGGCAGGATTTGCTGATCGACGGTGCCGACAATTTTCCAGCACGTTATCTGTTGGCTGCTGCTTCGCTTCGGTTGAAACTGCCGATGGTGTATGGCGCCGTCGAGCGTTTCAGCGGGCAGCTCAGCGTGTTCGATCCGCGTCGTGACGATTCACCGTGTTACCGCTGCCTGTTCCCCGAACCTCCGGCTGCCGCCGACGCGCCAAATTGCAGTGAGGCCGGAGTGCTCGGCGTGTTGCCCGGCATCGTCGGGCTACTGCAGGCGACCGAAGCGTTGAAGTTGCTGCTGGGGCTGGGCGAACCATTGGTGGGACGCTTGCTGACTTTCGATGCGCTTGACATGCACTTTCGCGAGATCAGGCTGCCTCGGGATCCGGACTGCCCAGGCTGTGGACACTCAGCTGTTTTTCGCGGTTATGACGATATCGTCGAGCTTTGTGCTTCCGCCAACTGAGCTTGTTGCGACAAACCCGTTTGTGCACGTGTGAGCGAGTCGCGATAATAGGCAACCCTCCGCCAGGCATTACCATGAGCGCACGCATCCTCGACGGCAAACGCATCGCGCAGGAATTGCTGGATCGTGTCGGCAAACGCGTCGATCAGCGGCTGGCGCAGGGGCTGGCAGCGCCGGGGCTGGCCGTGGTGCTGGTGGGTGACGATGCAGCCTCGTCCGTCTATGTACGCAACAAGCGCAAGGCCTGCCATCAGGTGGGCTTTCGCTCATTCGACTACGACCTGCCGTCGAACACAACGCAAGTCGAGCTGTTCGCGTTGATCGACCGCTTGAACGCCGATCCGGACGTGCACGGCATCCTGGTGCAGTCACCACTGCCGGACCATATCGACGAAGACGCGCTGGTCGATCGCATCGATCCGGACAAGGACGTGGACGGTTTCCAGGCGGTGAACGTGGGCCGCCTCGCGCTGCGTCGATTCGGTTTGCGCCCGTGCACACCCAAGGGCGTGATGACCTTGCTCGGGCACACCGATCGCCCGGTGCGTGGGCAGCATGCCGTGGTGGTTGGCGTGTCAAACCACGTGGGGCGTCCGCTGGTGCTTGAGTTGATGATCGCCGGCTGCACCACCACGTCCTGCCATCGTTTCACGCGTGATCTGGAAAGCTTCGTGCGGCAGGCGGACATCCTGGTCGTGGCGGTCGGCAGGCCCGGGTTGGTCAAGGGTGACTGGATCAAACCCCGCGCCGTTGTGATCGATGTCGGCATCAACCGTCTCGACGATGGCCGACTGGTCGGTGACGTGGATTTCGATGCGGCGGCAAAGCAGGCCAGCTGGATCACGCCGGTTCCGGGCGGGGTGGGTCCGATGACGGTGGCAACCCTGATCGAAAACACGCTCGAAGCCGCCGAAGCACGCACCGCGCGCAACCCGAAAGCCTGATTGCTGCTGGCGTTCAGCTGCAGATCTGGCGAGCATCACGGCAGGGCGCGTATAATTCCCTCTTTGCAGCGGGACTTTTCGCATGCGCATCCTCGCCGAGGCCCTGACCTACGACGACGTCTTCCTTGTTCCGGCCCATTCGGTTGTGTTGCCACGCGACGTGGACACCTCGACCCGACTGACGCGCAACCTGCGCCTGAACATCCCCATCGTGTCCGCTGCCATGGACACGGTTACCGAAGCCCGGCTCGCCATCACGATGGCGCAAAACGGCGGCATCGGCATCATCCACAAGAACATGACGGCCGAGCAGCAGGCGGCCGAAGTCCGCTTGGTCAAGAAGTTTGAGGCCGGCGTGATCCGCAGCCCGATTACCGTCGGACCTGACACCTCGATCCGCGAAGTGCTGCGCCTGACCCATGCGCACAACATCTCCGGCGTGCCGGTGGTCGATGGCACCCAACTCGTCGGCATCGTCACCAGTCGCGACCTGCGCTTCGAGCGCAAGCACGATGACCCGGTGCGCAACATCATGACCCGCCAGGAAAAGCTGGTGACGGTCCGTGAGGGCGCCAGCCAGGACGACGTGCTGCTGTTGCTGCACAAGCATCGCATCGAGAAAGTGCTGGTGGTCAATGACGCGTTCCAGTTGCGCGGGCTGATCACCGTCAAGGACATCCAGAAAGCGCGCGACAATCCGCATGCCGCAAAGGACAAACACGAAGCATTGCTGGTAGGTGCCGCGGTTGGGGTCGGCGGCGATACCGAGCAGCGTATCGCCGCACTGGTCGATGCCGGCGTGGACGTTCTGGTGGTGGACACCGCGCACGGCCATTCGCAGGGCGTGATCGAGCGTGCCGGCTGGGTCAAGAAGCACTACCCGCAGGTGCAGGTGATCGCTGGCAACATCGTCACTGGGGAAGCGGCGCGCGCGCTGCTCGACGTCGGCGTCGATGCGGTCAAGGTGGGTGTGGGTCCAGGCTCGATCTGCACCACCCGCGTGGTCGCTGGTGTCGGCGTTCCGCAGATCACTGCGATCGACCTGGTCGCCACCGCGCTGAAGGACGAGATTCCGCTGATCGCCGATGGCGGCATCCGCTACTCCGGCGACATCCCGAAGGCACTTGCCGCAGGCGCATCCACCGTGATGCTGGGCTCGATGTTTGCCGGTACCGAGGAATCGCCGGGCGAAGTTGAGCTTTTCCAGGGTCGTTCGTACAAGAGCTATCGCGGCATGGGTTCGATCGGGGCGATGCAGCTGGGCTCGAAGGATCGCTACTTCCAGGACGATGCCGATGCCGACAAGTTGGTGCCCGAAGGCATCGAAGGCCGAGTGCCGTACCGTGGCCCGCTGCGCAACATCATCCATCAGCTGATCGGTGGATTGCGTGCCTCGATGGGCTATCTGGGCGCGGCCACGATCGACGATGTGCGCAACAACGCGCAGTTCGTCAAGGTAACCGCAGCTGGTGTCACCGAAGCGCATCCGCACGATATCCAGATCACCAAGGAAGCGCCGAACTATCGGCTCAACTCGTGACTGACACGCCGGCCCGAGGGCCGGCGCTTTGTTTTACAAGTAGCGAGGTCGACTCCACAGCCGGCTTCGTCATGTCTACAAGATTGGAGTTGCGTAGCAAGGCGAGCCACATCTGCTACGCAGCGGAACCGAACCCATGACCAATATCCATAGCGACAAGATCCTCATTCTCGATTTCGGCGCGCAGTACACACAGCTGATTGCGCGTCGTATCCGCGAGCTGGGCGTGTATTGCGAGATCTGGGCCTGGGATCACGATCCGGCGCAGATCGCCGCGTTTGGTGCGAAGGGCATCATCCTGTCCGGCGGTCCGGAATCGACCACGTTGGAGGGGGCGCCGGCAGCGCCACAGCAGGTGTTCGATGCCGGTACACCGATCCTCGGCATTTGCTATGGCATGCAGACGATGGCCGCGCAGCTTGGCGGTGCGACCGAGGCTGCCGATGCCCGTGAGTTTGGCCATGCCGAAGTGGATATCGTGGCGCCGAGCCAGTTGTTCGACGGCTTGAGTGATCGTGCGAACAGTCATCAGCTGGACGTCTGGATGAGCCACGGCGATCACGTTGCCAAGGCACCGCCCGGCTTCGCGATCACCGGCCGCACCGATCGCATTCCGGTTGCCGTGATGGAGAACGCAGACAAGCGTTGGTATGGAGTGCAGTTTCATCCGGAAGTGACGCACACGAAGCAGGGCGGGGCGCTGCTGAAGCGCTTCATCACCGAGATCTGCGGCTGTGCCACGTTGTGGACCGCTGCGAACATCATCGATGACCAGATTGCCCGCGTGCGCGAGCTGGTCGGCGACGATCATGTACTGCTGGGTTTGTCCGGCGGCGTGGATTCCTCCGTGGTTGCCGCGCTGCTGCATCGCGCGATCGGTGATCGGTTGACCTGCGTGTTTGTCGATACCGGCCTGCTGCGCTGGCAGGAAGGCGACCAGGTAATGGCCACCATGGCCGACTCCGATGAGCACGGGATGGGCATCAAGGTCATTCGCGTCAACGCAGCCGAGCGCTATTTCAGTGCACTGGCCGGTGTGTCCGACCCGGAAGCGAAGCGCAAGATCATCGGCGGTTTGTTCGTCGATATCTTCGACGAGGAATCGAGCAAAATCACCGCTGACGGCAGCAACGTCAAGTGGCTGGCGCAAGGGACCATTTATCCCGACGTGATCGAGTCGGCCGGCAGCAAGACCGGCAAGGCCCATGTCATCAAGAGTCACCACAACGTCGGCGGTTTGCCGGCGCACATGAAGCTCAAGCTGGTCGAGCCACTGCGTGAGTTGTTCAAGGACGAAGTGCGCCGCATCGGTGTCGAACTCGGCTTGCCGCGCGCGATGGTTTACCGCCATCCGTTCCCGGGTCCCGGGCTGGGTGTTCGCATCCTGGGTGAAGTGAAGCCGGAATATGCCGAACTGCTGGCGCGCGCGGACGCGATCTTCATCGACGAGCTGCGCAAGGGCGACCTATACGACAAGACCAGTCAGGCATTCGCTGTATTCCTGCCGGTGAAATCGGTGGGCGTGGTTGGCGACGCACGCGCCTATGAGTGGGTGATTGCACTGCGTGCAGTGGAAACCATCGACTTCATGACGGCCCACTGGGCGCACCTGCCGTATGAGTTTCTTGGCAAGGTTTCAAACAGAATAATCAATGAGTTACGTGGCGTTTCTCGTGTAGTTTACGACATCAGCGGCAAGCCACCCGCAACCATAGAGTGGGAGTGAAACCGGCTCGCTGATGGTCAATGCATCTACATTAAGAAGTTTACGTAATGCTTTGATTTATAGAACTTTGCACGGTATCGTCAGCGTGGCGGAAAGAGAGATCCGCTAAAACTCGCTCCAGCGACAGCGATAACTTACCGATATTCAGATGTGTCTCACATCGTTGAGGTGGGCCGGCGTTTATCGTCACCGCTTTAACTTTATGGGTGCATAAATCCATGACCGGTTTTCTGGCAAAAGTGACCAGGACCACTCTCTACGTCGAAGGCGTACTACTCGCGGCGCTAAGCCTGCTCTTCCTGCGGCAGGAAAAATACGACGCTTTCAGACTTCTGCCCGATTACGCCGCCGTACTACTTATTCCGGCGCTTGTCACTGGCGTGATGGCGGCACGCTTGCCAGGCCGAGATCCCAACCCGACGCCTAGTCGATTTTCTTAGTAGGCGTGCGCGAACTCATAGATCAACGTTCCCCCGGTCTTTTTCGACGAGCTTGTTCGTACCCCTGCGCCCGCGCCACTACGATCAAGTAAAACCACGCCTATCGCCGTACGCACGATTGAGCTGATCGCCGATCACGACCGGGGAGCGTCGAGCTCGTAAATAGCTTGCGATGGGTTGCCCGTAGTGGAACATGCTCGCGGCCACGTGGGCGGTGATGCGCGCAGTGTCAGCCACCGGCCTGAAGTGGCTGTGACGAAACTCGTTTTGATAGCGCGACGCGATAGGTATCGATACGACACCCAAGCCTGCCTCGCGGCACGCGCGGATCAAAATCGCGGTTTCAAACGCGAAGCCATCGACGTCCGCGTCAGCGAGTTCCAATGCTGCACGTGGATAAAACCGTTGGCCGCTTTGCGTATCGACGATGGGTTGGGCACATGCCCAGGATATCCACCAGTCAGCCACGGCGTTGGCCCGACGGCGTGAAGCAGGTTGGCGATCGCGATCCAGCATGCGAGCCCCAATGACGATGCTGTCCGGAAACAGCTGAGAGGTGCTGACCAGGTGCGGCACATCGGCCGCCAGGTGTTGCCCGTCTCCATCCATGGTAACGACCCCGTCCAAGCCCAGGCGCAGCGCCTCACGAAAGCCCGTTCGCAACGCCTCACCTTTGCCGCGCCGGGAACCGTGCTTCAGCAGCGTGACGGGCAGTCGGGAAACCATCTCGCAGGTGCGATCTTCCGAGCCATCGTCGACGACGATCACGCGCTTACCCAAGTCGATCGCCGACCAGACGACCTCCCTGATCGCCTTTTCCTCGTTGAAGCAGGGGATAAGCACACACCAGGACATGGAGTGGTCAAGCATCATATGGTCTTCTCGAAGCGGTTATTTCCGTAGCCGAAACAGGAGATGAAGGACCCTGGCAGGCGTCCCCAGTTTGTTCAAAGGTTAGGGCCCTTGGCATCGTTCCTGTGTGAATTCCTGCCGAAGTACTTTACGCGTACGCCGCCTACCTACCATGCGATCAGGCTTGTGATCATCACGCATCGCCTACCAAGCCGCGGCGAAGATTCAGTTGGATCAAGTCGCAGGAGGAGATATGAAAACTCGCCATGTATTCAGCAGCCCCGATGTGCGCACGACTGAAGCCGCCATCGATTCATTGCGTAAAGCCGGCATTCCTGACGAAGACATCTCGGTGATCGCCCGTGACGACATCGAGAAGCAGCATGTTCCCGATGGTCGGCTGGAGACCTCAGGTGACTTCGGCCGCGGTGGCATGAAAGGAGTGCTGGCAGGAGGAGGTAGCGGATTGCTGGTGGGTTTGGTCGCCCTGACGGTTGCGCCGCTTGGACTCACACTGGCCGGCGTTGCAGCGATGACCGTTGCCGGCGCCGCGGTGGGCAGCTGGGCCGGCATGCTTACCGGTGCATCCGAGCCCGATGCGGTGAGACGCACCTTCGACGACGAGATTGCGGCAGGTCACCTGCTGATCGTCGTCGATGGCGAAGGCGACATATTGGCTACGGCAGATGTAACCCTGGGACAGGCGGGAATACGGCGATTGCCGTTCGATACGCCGACAGCCATGTCCTGAAGGCGCGCGCTCCCGAACCACTTGCCAGGTGCTGCCATCAAACGTCGGTCAGCGCGGTGGTGCCGATGCGCTTCTGGACGGAGAGCTGTCAACCGGATGCACATCCTGATGTGTGACGCTCCGGTACAGACCTATCGCCAGCACGGCAAGCAATGCAACAACCAGAAACAGGAAGGCCACCCAACGACTACGTTTGCGAGCCATCGATGCGGGGTCAGATGACGCCGGTGATCAGCAGCACAATCACGATTATAAGGACAATGCCAAGGCCACCGGTAGGGCGATATCCCCATGAACGGCTGTAGCCCCATGTGGGAAGCGAGCCGATTAACAGAAGAACAAGAATTATGATCAGCAATAAGGATAACGACATGGCGATGTTCCTGACGTCGGCTGCGGAAAATCCGGGGTGGACGAGACACGCGATTCACGTGTCGCCTATGAAGTTAGCGAGCCATCGGTGCATGGACTGTCAACGCACTGGTATTTGGGTGCGAAAGGGGCAGGTGGTGCGAAGCACGGCGGAAGTCTCGATGTTGTCGCTAGGCTCTTCGCGCCACGCATGCATTCGATTACCAAAGGCGGCATCGCCATCTTTACCAAATGCCTGGCCAAGCAGATGGCGACCCGCGGCACACGCGTCGACGGCGTAGCTCCGGGTCCTTTTGGACTGCATTGCAGGTGTCGGGCGGACAAACGAAGGACAACCTGGTGAAGTTCGGCGCGGACACACCGCTGAAGCGGCCGGGTCAACCAGCAGAAATTGCACCGTTGTACGTTTTACTGGCAAGTTCGGAGGCGACCTTCACCACAGGTCAGAGCTTCGGCGCCACCGGAGGGCGAGGCGGCCCTTGATTCAAGTAACGAGTCGCAGAAGGAGAACTTGTGGGCGCCTTGCGGTTTCGACAGCGTTGATTTGTCTCTGCGTTCACCGGACAAGTGCAAACTCTGTATTTCATTTTTCGACAGGCCATGACCATGGACAAACAGTTTCTCGCGCCTCCGCTGCGGTATGACTCTTCGTTCGAAAAACTCGAAGAGGATGAGGCGAGCACCATCCACGAACTGCTCGAAACGATGGAGAAGATTAATGAAACAACGTTCCGCGATATGAAGCACGGGTTGCGCGCCGTACATGCGAAAAGCCACGGCCTTCTGATCGGCGAATTTAGCGTGCTGGATAATCTTGACGCCGAGCTTGCGCAGGGATTATTTGCTCAAGCGGGCACATACCCGGCGGTCATGCGTTTCTCCACCATTCCAGGAGATTTGCTCGACGACCAAGTCTCGACACCGCGTGGGCTTGCGATCAAGTTGATCGGCGTACCTGGACAACGTTTGGCCGGGACCGAGGGCGATACGACCCAGGATTTCGTCATGGTCAACGGACCTGCTTTTGGCGCGCCGGACGCGAAGCATTTCCTGAAGAACCTGAAATTGGTTGCGTCAACGACTGACAAGAGTGAGGCGCTGAAGAAGGCCTTTTCCGCGCTTGCCCGCGGTGCTGAAAAGGTCGTCGAGGCGTTTGGCAGCAAGAGTCCAACGATCATTTCGCTGGGAGGGCATCCTGAAACCAACGTCCTGGGAGAAACCTTCTACAGTCAGGTTCCCATGCTCTATGGGCCTTACGTTGCCAAGTTCTCCATTGCACCGGTTTCCCCTGAACTGGTTGCTCTCACAAATGCCAAAGTTGATCTGCATGATCATCCCGACGGGTTGCGTGAAGCGGTGATTGCGCATTTCGCCCGCTACGGCGGCGAATGGGAATTTCGTGTTCAGTTGTGCACGAATTTGTCATCGATGCCGATCGAGGATGCCTCCGTGACATGGTCCGAGGACGAAAGTCCCTTTGTCACGGTGGCACGCATTACCGTGCCGCCGCAACCGGCATGGAACGCTGGGCGCTCGGCTGCCATCGACGATGGCATGGCTTTCAATCCGTGGCACGCACTTGCCGCGCACCGGCCGCTGGGCTCAGTCATGCGTGCCAGGAAGGTGGTCTATGGCGCCATGGCGCAGGTGCGATCCCGGGAAAACAAACTGGCCATCAAGGAGCCTACAAGGCTGCCGCCGTTCAATGAATGACGCGCGGCAGGTCACGCGATCAGTGGGTTTTTTCGATCCGCGCGTCTGATGTGAAGCGCCAGGCTTCAGCACGATTTTCGTCCAGCCCGGGTCGCGCGCATCAAAGTGCTTATAGCCCTCCGTTGGCGAAGGACCAGCGCGCGCATCCATCCAGGTTTGAACAACGCGGAAAAGCGCGACTTCACCAACGTGCCAACGCGACAGAGCATTCGATATGTCGACGATGGCTGGCTGCGGAAATCCTGACTATCGATCCCCTGATCGTCGTAGCGCTGGGTACGATGGCAGCGCGAACACTGTTCGGGGTAGATTTCCGAATATCAAAGTCACGCGGCAGTTGGGTGAGAAATCACCGTGGCGTTGCTCTGGCGACGTGGCATCCCACCGCCGTATGGCGGGCTCCGGACCGTGATCGTCGCCACGAAATGGAACAACCATTGACGATGGATCTTGCGAAGGTGCAGCGATGCCTTGCCCGGGTGGCCCAGAGGGCACGATAACGTAGCGATGCATGACTTGGCGGGAGCTTTCTCGGTATCCTTGGTGACGACAGAGCCGGCAAGTTGCCGGCTTTGTCGTAGTGATCTCACGATAAATTGAAATGACTGACGATATCATCGAGACAGCCCCCTCCTTTTCGGCAGAAGACGTGCAGTACATGCGGCGCGCTCTGCAGCTTGCCGCGCATGCGCGTGATGCTGAAAACGAGGTGCCAGTTGGTGCTGTCCTGGTACAGGGTAATGAGATCATTGGACTCGGCTGGAACCGCAACATCACGTTGCACGATCCCACGGCACATGCCGAAATCCAGGCCATGCGCGCAGCTGGCGAAAAGCTGGCGAACCATCGCCTGTCCGGTGCAACGCTTTACGTCACGTTGGAGCCCTGCTCGATGTGCGCCATGGCGATGATTCATGCGCGCATCGATCGCGTGGTCTATGCCGCCGCCGACCCCAAGACGGGTGCTGCCGGTAGCGTGTTCGACACGCTTATCTCCGAGCGTCACAATCACCGCATCGACGTGTCGGCTGGTTTGCTGGCTAACGAATCGGCCAGTCTGCTGCGCGACTTTTTTCGCGCTCGACGCTGATCGACTGCGTCAAAGAAAGGCCAGCGCTTGCGCGCATGGCTGCTCGACTTTCAAAGTCAGCAGTTCATCCGCGCGGGTGCGTCCGATGTTCACCATGGCGATGGGTTTGCCGGCACGCGCGGCAGCGTTGACGAAGCGGTAGCCCGAAAACACCATCAATGACGAGCCGACCACCAGCACCGCGTCTGCTTCGTGCAACGCACGGATTCCTTCATCGACCCGGTCACGCGGCACATTTTCTCCGAAGAAAACCACGTCCGGTTTGAGCATTCCGCCACAATGGCGGCAGGAGGGAATGTCGAAGCTGGAAAAATCCTGCGCCTCGAGATCGGCATCACCATCCGGTGCATCCGCTGCATCCAGATTCGCCCAATCGGCATTCATCTCCAGCATTTCGGACTGGAAATCATCGCGAGCAAGCCGTTGTTCGCAGTCAAGGCAGCGAATGACATCCATCCGGCCATGCAGATCGATCACGTTGCGATGGCCGGCTGCCTGGTGCAGCCGGTCGACATTCTGCGTCAGCAGCAACGTCATTTTCCCTTGTTGCTCAAGTCTGGCCAGCGCGTGATGTGCTGCATTGGGAACCGCTCGACCAAACCGTCGCCAACCAACCAGACTGCGTGCCCAGTAGCGCTGGCGCGTGGCTAGCGAACCGACGAACGCTTGGTACGTCACCGGCGGCGTACGCTTCCAGTCACCATTGGTATCTCGGTAATCGGGAATGCCCGAGTCCGTACTGCAGCCTGCGCCAGTGATCACAAACAAACGCTGATGACGTGCAACGAAATCAGACAGTGACGTAACGCCGATCACGCTGCTGGCAGATGTAGTGGGTACGGCTGACATGCAAACAAAGCCCGGCAACGGATGCAGTACTGACATAGGCCCGACTCACCAGGTTTCCAAGGCCGTGAGCCCGGCTTCATACTATCAAAGCACCTGGCAAACGGCTTTCGAGATCGCTGTCATTGGCCTTTTTCAGGCCATGACTGGGGCATCTTGCGGATGTCCGAAACTTGGTAACCAAGCTGTTTCACACGCGCCACCAGAGCATCATAGTCAGCCGTCGTGACGGTTGGTGTTCGCGCCATGATCCAGACGTAGTCACGCTTGTCACGAGCGACAATTGTCTCACTGTAGTTGTCCGCCAGATAGGCCACCAGGTATTGCTCCTTGAGCGGCCAGACCAGCTGGACTCCCCACACCGCGTTGCCGGTATTCGCTGTAACGAAACCTGTGGAGTGAATCGTCTTCACCGGATCCGTGAAGGAATTCTTGCGGTAACGGAAAGACGTCTGAACGTTCCCATCAGGCTGCAATTGATACGTTTCGACGCCGTTGTACGCTTTCTTTTCGATGAACGACGGTATCGAGGCGATGACATACCAGGTGCCCATGAATCGCGGAAGATCTACATGTGCGACCGGCTTGATCGGCGCCAAGTCGTTAGCGAAGGCGGCTATGCTCATGGAAAGCCCGCAAATCATGAGCAGTAATTTAGAAATACGCATGGTTGACTCCTGGCGCGTGACACCGTGCGCCCGTGATATGGATCGCCGACTGTTCATTCGGGGCGGACAAAACGGTAGTGCGCCACCAGCCATTCCTGGCCGTCGGCGTAACCGAACAACTCGGCGCAGGACATCCAGAACATGCGCCAGCGCTGAAACCACAGTGGCGCTGCCTTGATGCCATAGGCCTTGATCAAAGTGGCCATCACCAACTCCTTGCGCGCGTCCTGATTGGCGAGCCAGTGATTGGCGCTGCGCTGATAGTGAGTGCCATCGACATGCCAGCGTTGCTCGATCTGCAGATCGCGCTGAAACCAGAGCAGAGTGTCGGAAGCGGGCATCAGGCCGCCGGTGAAAAAATGCCGGCCCATCCAGTTGCCCTCACCAACTGTCTCGAACGGATACATCAGCGTCTTGTGCGCAAAGATGTGCACGAACAACTTGCCGCCGGGCCGAAGCCACTTCGCGATACGCGCCAGCAGGACTTCGTAATTACGCATGTGCTCGAACATCTCGATCGACACGCAGCGATCAAATTGGCTGGGGTCCAGCTCGAGCTGATTGACGTCCTGGGTGATAACGCGCACGTTAAACAGTCCGCGCTTGCGGCACTGTGCTTCAATATGTTCGCGCTGTTGACGGGAGTTGGAGACCGCAGTGATCCGGGCGTTCGGATAGCGTTCGGCCATCCATAACGTAAGCGAACCCCAGCCGCAGCCAAGCTCGAGAATCTTCTGGCCATCGGCCAGTTCAGCCCGCCAGCCATACAGCTTCAGCATGGCGTCCTCGGCCTGTTCCAGTGACTCGTCGCCGTGTTTGTAATAACAGCCCGAATATTTCAGACGCTTGCCAAGGCACAGCTCGAAAAAAGCCGGCGGCAATTCGTAGTGTTGCGCGTTGGCTGCGTCCGTATGAATGGCTACAGGGCTTGTGCGCAACATGTCGATGCGCTGGGCGAAACGCGCGGCCTGGTGGTCGAGGCCTCCGGCCATTTCATCTCGCAATCGTTGTGCGCACAGGCGACGTATGCCCAGCCGCAAGAGCGCATCGGGCACGAGGCCGCGTTCCGCAAGGCCAAGCAGTCGACCAGCCGGAAACTCTTCTGGCAACTCATCGCTGGCGGCGGCATAACTATTCATGATTCGGTCCTCTTGGGAAACCAGGGAATCAACATCGATGTGCTGCGTTGATAGGCACGGTAATCATCACCACGACTTCGCAGTGCCTGCGTTTCGGTATAGGGAATGCCGCTGATCCAACGCAGGAATACATACATCACCAACGGTCCCGACCAGGCCAGCCATGCGATCGGTGAGCCAACCGCGAGCAGCACGTAAGCGAACCAGTGGATCCATTCAAAAAAATAATTCGGGTGACGCGAATAGCGCCAAAGACCGCTACGACAGGAATGCCCCTGATTCGCTGGATCGGCCCGGAAGTGAGCCAGTTGCCTGTCAGCAATCGATTCGCCAACCACGCTGATCAACCAGATCAAGATGGCTGCCAGCATCCAGGGAGCAAGCGCAACCGAATTGCGCGCCACCGCGAGAAATGGCAACGCGAACAATACGATCAGCAAGGCCTGAAACTGAAAGAACAGGAAAAATCTCAGCTGGCTGCCATTCCAGTGCGCGCGTAGATTCTGGTAACGCCCATCTTCTGGTTCACCGCGAACCCGCGTCCACAAATGCGCAGCCAGTCGAATACCCCACAGACCTCCGAGCAGGGCCAGCACGATTCGCGACCAGAGGTCACCGTCGCCACATAACGCAAAGTAGATCGACCCGCCGCCTACACCGCCGGCCCACAGGGCATCGACGATGCCCGCGTTGGAGTGCCGGCGCTGCCACAGCCAGCCGAGTGTCATCATCACTATGGACAACAGCCACAGGCACGCCAAAGCGATCCAGGGATTCATGAGGCGTGCCCTTGCAGTGTGGTCGACGTGAGGTTCGCCGTGGTCGACCAGCGTCTTGCCAGCCACGCCAATGCAGGCGTGGCCAACGCCCAACCCATGCTCAACCACAGCAGGGCATGCCAGCTGGGATCGGCAAAAGTCACCACATGCCAACCGCGTGCCGCGCCCAGGTAGGCCAATGGTCCACCGATGGCGCCTAGTAGCGCCGCCAGCCATAGACGGGTTTGCAGATAAGCGAGCGATTGCGTGAAGGTCAGCGCAAAGGTTGCCCACAGCGCTAGGATCCACGCCGGCGCCAGCGTCGTGGACGGCCACGGCGCCGCGTAGGAAGCCCATCCTGCCCGGATCAATCCGCCATCAAGCAAGAATCCCATCGCGATCGCCACGACGATGAGTGATACGTCAGCCTTGTAGTGCTGCGCCAAGCCAAGCTGACAGGCCGCAAATACCAGCATACCGATCACGCCAGGCCAGGCTAGCCCCCGACTGGCTCCGATCACGGCGCAAAACCAGACCAGCTGATAACCGATAAGGCTGGCCCAGAACTTCATGCCGGCATCTCGCACGCGCCTTCGACGACCGATGACAACGCAGCGTGTCGTAAGCCCGGCTTTGCCAGCAGCAAATGGGCCACGCCGATCGAGCGTTCGCGGAAGCCGCCTTCGCAGTAGGCAAGATAGAACTCCCACATGCGAATGAAGCGCTCATCGAAACCTTGCACGCGCACCTGCTGCAATTGATCCATGAACCGCGTTCGCCATGCCTGCAAGGTTCGCGCGTAGGAATCGCCGAAGTCATCCAATTGGACAAGCGCCAGATCGCTTCTGCGCGTTTTGGCATCGAGCAGCGCCTGAATCGACGGGATGAAACTGCCAGGAAACACATGGCGCTTGATGAAGTCGACCGACTTCAATGCCTGCGCGTAGCGGTGATCCTCGATCGTGATGGCCTGCAGCAGCGCCAGCCCGTCGGGCTTCAATAGTTCACCTAATTTTTTGAAATACATATCGAGGTACGGCGCACCGATGGCCTCGACCATTTCGATCGACACCAGCTTGTCGTAGCGGCCATCAAGGTCACGATAGTCTTCCAGCAACAAGGTGACGTGGGCGCCCATGCCCGCGTCGGCAACGCGCTGGGCAGCCAGCGCGTGCTGCTCGCGCGAGATCGTGGTCGTGGTCACATGGCAGCCGTAATGCTGTGCGGCATAGAGCGCAAAACCACCCCAGCCGGTGCCGATCTCGATCACGCGATCGGTCGGCTTGAGGTCCAGCTTGCGGCAGATGCGTTCGAGTTTGCGTGCGGAGGCAGCTTCCAGCGTATCGTCGGCGCCGTCCCACAGCGCTGAGGAATACATCAGGTCTGATGACAGAAACAGTTGGAAAAACTCGTTGCCCAGATCGTAGTGAGCTGCGATGTTTCGGCGACTACCTTCGCGGGTATTGCTGCGCAGACGATGCCAGACGCGCATGGCCGTGCCGCCGAGTCGGGCCAGCCCTGTCTCCATGCCGTCGAGCAGATCGCGATTGCGCACTAACAGTTGGATCAGGCCCACCAGGTTGTCACAGCGCCACCCTCCGTCCATATACGCTTCGCCCGCGCCGACGCTGCCATTCGCAGCGATCGTCCGATAGAAAGACGGATCGAGTACATCGACGTGCACAATGAGATCCGTAGGCTGCGTCACCGGCACACCTAGCTCGACTGTACCCAGTGCATCACGAAGCACCAGCCGGCCATGTTGCAATCCGGCCATCTGCGCCAATAGGCGCTGTCGCAAAAAACGCGCACCGATGGACGGCATCGATGCATGGGATTCATTCGCAGCAGGTTTGACGATGGCGTTCATGGGGTTCTCAGAGCGGTTGCGGATGATCGTGAACAGGGTTGCGCTTGAGCCAGAGCCGCAATGCCTGCCAGTGGATGGCGCCAACAATTTGCGCGGTCATCAGCGGATAGCGCCACAGCACACGTGCGAGCGAGTGGCTGTTCAACGGCTGCCGTTGCAGAGTCAGGTTGGCGTCGAACTCGCGTCGACCGTCGCGCAGCACATCCATGTGTACGTGCAAGTCTTCAGCCGGCACCGTGAAGCGCCATTCGTATTCGCGCGCCATGGGCATGAAGGGCGATACGTGAAATGTCTTGGGGAAGGTCCAGTGCAACGCGCGCCCATGCGTCTGCGCCGTTTCGATCGGCAGCACATAAGCGTGGCGTTCATGCCACGGCATATTGGTGATCTCGGCAACGATGCATACCAGAGTCTGGCCGTCTTCGGCATAGCAGTAGTAGAAGCTGACCGGATTGAAGACGTAACCGAAATAGCGAAGATGGGTGAGCAGACGAATCGGTCCGACGGGCCGCTGCCCAGTCGCCTGTTCGACACGCTGACGCACCGCCTCGGCCAACGGCAGGTCCAGCGGGCCGAGGTAGTCCTTGCGGCGAAACTGCGCCATATTTCTCTGCTCGCAGGACCATAGCCAGCGCCGCTCGAACAGGCGATCGACTTCATCCAGGTCGAGGTACAGCTGCGCCATTCGGTAGTCGAAGACATGTGCGTGTGGCGCCAGCCGCCGGTGACGCACCACGCCTTCATAAATGGCGCTTGCCATGGGCGGCGAGGCGCTGATGACCTGCGTGTTCACGCGACCAATTCCCGGCTGCGCGATGGGGAAACGCCAGATGGAATCGTTACCGAAGGCCAACGAACTCCCAACCCGGCGGCGACCTCGACGGCACTGCGCATCCCATCTTCATGAAAGCCCCAGCCCCAATAAGCGCCGGCGAACCAGGTGCGCCGCCGTCCCTGGATTTCGTCCTTGCGCTTTTGCGCGGCCACCGAAGCGTGGCTGTACACCGGGTGGTGGTAACGCATGCGTGCCAGCACCTTGTCCGGATCAATCGCATCGGAACGATTGAGCGTGACCACGAAAGGATCGGGAGATTCGATGCCTTGCAACAGGTTCATGCAGTAGCTGACCGTGCATCCCTCTTCGGGATCGCGCGGCAACCAGGCATTCCACGCCGCCCATGCCTTGCGGCGTCGCGGCAACACGCTTGCGTCAGTGTGCAGCACGGTGTCGTTGGCCTGATACGGCATGGCACCGAGAATGGATTGTTCGTTTTCGTTGGCGTCAGTCAGCAAGGCAAGCGCTTGATCGCTGTGGCAGGCCAGCACGAGTTGATCAAAGTGCTCCGCGCCCGCAGCGCTTTCCAGCATGACTCCACCCGCGTGCCGGCGCGCAGAGCGCACGGCGCAATTCAAGCGTTCTTTGACCGACCAGCGTGCACGAAGCGCATGCACATAGTTCGATGAACCACCGCGCACCACCCGCCATTGTGGCCGGTCACTCACCTGCAGCATCTGGTGGTTGGCCATGAACTGCACCAGGTAGCGGGCAGGGAAGCGCAGAATTTGTGCTGGCGGCGATGACCACAGCGCCGAAGCCATCGGTACCAGATGCTCATCGCGAAAGGCAGCACCGTAGCGATATTCGGCGAGGTAGTCGCCGAGCGAAGGGCCTTCGCCAGAGCCACTGAGCAGCGCCGGCGCCTCGCGATAAAAGCGTGCGAGGTCACGCACCATGCCGATAAAACGTGGTGAGAACAGGTTGCGCCGCTGGCAGAACAACGTATCGAGCGTGCCAGCGTTGTACTCCAGACCAGTGGCTTCGTTGTGCACCGAGAAGCTCATCGTGGTCGGCTGCGACGGGACGTCCAATTGTTCGAATAGCTGGGTAAGCAGCGGGTAGTGGCTGGGGTTGTGCACGATGAACCCGCTATCGATCCGATAGTGCTCGCCTTGCTGCAGGGCGTCGTGCGTATGCGTGTGACCGCCGAAATAGCTGCCGGCTTCGAATAACGTCACCTCGTGCTGCTGTGAAAGAAGCCACGCCGAAGCCATCCCCGCAATGCCTGATCCCACCACGGCGATGCGCATGATTTATTTCCTCGCCTTAGTCAGTACCCAGGCGGGCACCGGTTTCAGTCCACGCACCAGACCCATCACCGACATCAACTTCAACCCGTACCAAGTCAGGTCGATTTCCCACCAGCGGAAACCTTGACGGCTGGAACCAGGAAAGAAGTGATGGTTGTTGTGCCAACCCTCGCCGAACGTGATCAACGCCAGCCACACGTTATTGCGGCTATCGTCCTGCGTGTCGAAACGACGGTTGCCAAAACGATGCGCCAAAGAGTTGATGGTGACCGTGGCGTGGAACAGCACGATCGTCGATACGAAAAACCCCCACACCAGCATCTGTCCTCCACTGGTACCCAGCTGCGGTGCAATGTGTTTGAGCAGCACGCCAAGCAGATAAAGGCATACCGCAAGTACGACCGGAACCAGCGTGTCGTAGCGATCCAGCACTCGCAGTTCGGGAAACTTGGCCAGATCCGGCACGCGCGACAGGTCGGTGCGAAAGTTGCGTGGCGTCAGAAACCAGCCGACGTGACTCCAGATGAAGCCATAAACGCCCGGTGAATGCGGATCTCGCGTGGTATCGGCATGACGATGGTGATTGCGATGATGCGCCGCCCACCACAGCGGACCTCTCTGCACGCATGACGCACCGATCAGCGCGAACACGAACTGCACGGTGCGCGAAGTCTGGAACGTGCGATGTGAAAAGTAACGATGGTAGAACCCGGTCAGCGCGAACATGCGCACCAGATACAGCGTCGCCGCCACGATCAGCGCGATCGGCGATACATCGACCCAGAACACGCACAGGCACGCCAGATGCATCGCGATAAACGGAGCAGTGCGAAGCCAGTCGATGCGGTCGGCAGTGGCCTCGTCAAGCTCGTCGCTCGCCGCGGTATCGATCCAGCGACGAACGCTGCGGCTCAGCCATGACCCCCGGGTATCGGCAACAGGCGTGCCGATGGGCGGTGGCGTGGCTCCGAGGGAGGTCGGGGCCAGAACCGGTTTGGAGAAATCCATGAGCGTCTGCCTATCGATGTGTCGTTGATAGGTACGGAGCAACCGTGGCCGCGGATGCATCGACGCGCGGCGTGCCCGAGCAGGGCGGACCTTGGTTGAAACCAGTTGACTGGCGCAAGAACACAATGGTAGCGTCGTAATATCTTGCGATAGAGGGCACCATATCGCGGATGGCACTGGGGTCGTTATCGAATACGGAACGGGAGTTCCGCCAAGGGAAGGTTATCCATGGATCTCGCCATGGAAACCCATCATCAAAACACGGAGATCATCGCAATGATGAAAAGTTTGGGCTTAAAGAGCTTGCTGGTTACCTCAATCGGAGTGGCTTTCCCCCTGTCAACTTTCGCGGGCACGTTGGCGAGCGGCAGCCCTGCAATCACAGCAAACTACAATGCCAGTTCCTTGCGCGCTGACGGCAGTTACGACCGTTTCATCATCCGATATCGCACAGAATCGACCGAACGGGGGAGCCCGGCAGCGGCACTGCAGAATGTCAGTATGGCTATCGCCCGCGCGGGCCTGGGTAACGCAACGCGCGTGAACTACAAACGCAAGTTGGCGACCGGCGCCGAACTGGTGGCCACCTCACGCAAGTTGAACCAGGCAGAGGCGGCAGCGTTTATTCAGTCCATGGCGGCTGATCCCGCCGTGGAATACGTCGCGCCGGACGTGCTCCGTCATGCCGTTCTCGATACACGCTCATCCGCTACCTTCACTGCGGCGTTCATGCCGAACGATCCCAGTTTCGCCAACTACCAGACAGATTATCTGGCGGGCGATGGTGCCCCGACGCCAAAGAACAAGGTGGCCAATTACGGCGGTGCCAACATCGTGGGCGCCTGGAGTCTTGCCGATGGCAAGGGTGCCACCATCGCGGTGCTCGATACCGGTATCGTCAAGCACGCGGATGTGAACACCTCGCTGGCGGATGCCGGCTACGACTTCATCAGCGATGCGTTGGTCTCCGGTCGCACTGCAGATGGCCGTGCGCCTGGGGGTTGGGACACGGGCGACTGGACGACGGGCGACAAGTATGCGGTTGCCAATGGTGGTTGCGCGAATCCGGGGCGTGGACGCGACAGCTCCTGGCACGGCACCCACGTAGCCAGCGCCACCGGTGCGGAGCTGACCGACAATGGTATCGGCATGGCAGGCATTGCGTATAACGCCAAGGTGATCCCGGTGCGCGTACTAGGTCACTGCGGCGGTACTGACAGTGACATCGGCGATGCCATCGTGTGGGCCGCCGGTGGTCACGTGGATGGCATCCCCGACAACAAGAACCCGGCGCAGGTGATCAACCTCAGCCTGGGTGGCTCGGGTACCTGCTCGGCCAAGGACAACGCTGCGCTGGCGATTGCCAAGGCCAACGCCTTGGGTGCCGCAGTCGTAGTGGCGGCCGGCAACGATGGTGAAGACGTGATCAACACGTCGCCGGCCAGCTGCCCCGGGGCGATCACCGTAGGTTCGATCGGCATCAGCAGCAAGCTTGCGTCCTATTCCAATTACAACAGTGCCAAGGAAAGCATCGTGACCCTTGGCGCGTTCGGCGGCGGCGTTTATGTCAACGATGTCTCGGGGACGCAACTGAACCCGGAAGGCTTCGCCTGGCAAGCCATCAACAAGGGCACCACAGCGCCGACGGCAAGCCCGGATGGTGATACCTACGGCGGTATGGCGGGCACTTCGCAAGCCACACCGCACGTCGCCGGCACCGTTGCACTGATGCAGAGCGCTCGTCTCGGCGCCGGCTTGCCGTTACTCACGCCGGCCCAGGTACTCGGCATCCTGAAAAGTACGGCGCGAGTACCTAAAGTCGCTCCGGATCCGTCAAAGACATTCGGGGCAGGCATTCTCGATGCTGGAGCCGCCGTTACAGCAGCAGTTGATTCTGGCGGTAATGTCCCTCCGCCACCCACTCCTGACCATGCCACCGTGCTGAGCAACAGCGTCATGCTGGTGGGCCAGTCGGGATCGGCGGGAGCCAGCACGGTGTACAAACTGGACGTTCCAGTGGGCGCACTCGCATTGACCCTACGCACGCTGGGCGGCAGCGGCAACGTCTCCCTCTACGTCAAGGTGGGCTCCGCGGGTAGCGCCACTGACTACGTCTTCAAGTCGGCGCCAATCACCGGTACATCCAAGTCGGTGTCGATCTCGCGCCCAGTGGTGGCGACTTACTACGTCACGGTTGTCGGTGATTCCGCCTACAGCGGCGTGACGGTACTCGGCACATTCACCGTGCCCAAGTAAACGTCGCGCACTCCGCAGGCAAACCCGGGGACTCCGCCCGAAAGGTCGGAGTTCCTCCCGCCACGTTTATTTCCGCGCCGCACCACCGAAGCGGTACGGCCGAACCGTGCTGAGCGAATTCAGCATTTGCGGATATCCGCGTCTTCCATCACTGCGTTGATACGCAGGTCGGAAAGACTCTGCATGAATCGGACATTCAAATCATCTTGTTCGACGCACGCCGAATGCGGTGGGAGCGCGTCGAATCAGTCATTCACACAAGGAGATGTGTCTT
>Ga0302220_10000271_pt1 | contig 46067 bp, 45 predicted proteins | sample II_Palsa_E1_3_FD_194572 | JGI IMG/M metagenome (GOLD analysis project Ga0302220, IMG submission 194572) | Peat permafrost microbial communities from Stordalen Mire near Abisko, Sweden - II_Palsa_E1_3 | ecosystem: Environmental > Terrestrial > Soil > Palsa > Peat permafrost | place: Sweden...
TTCGAATGTGAATCCGACGGTGGATCATCCGCGGTGGACGCAGGCGCATGAGCGGCTGCTGAATACGAATAGCATCTTTCCGAAGGTAGTGCCGACGCTGATGTTCAACGGGTATGGCGATCAGGTGGCTTCGATGTATGCGGGGATGGATCTGAAGAAAAACTATTAAGAGCAGTTCTCAGTTGTCCGTTCTCAGTTCTCAGTTGTCCCTGGTCCAGGCTTGGGCGGAGCGGATGGATTGATCGGTGAGAGGATGCTGGAGACTGCGAACGAGACCGGGCCTTGCAACTAAGAACAGAGAGTTGACAACGGAGAACTGAGAACGAAATGCCGAGTCGAGCGATTCCTTATTTGAAGGCTTTGGTGCATGTGCTGTGTTTGCTGCCGGCGCTGTGGCTGTTGCGGATGTACTTCAATGGGACGCTGGCGCTTGAGGCCGATCCGGTCAACTACATTACGCACTTTACGGGGAACTGGGCGCTGTGGATGCTGCTGGGGTCGCTGACGATTACGCCGTTGCGGCGGTTGTGGTCGGGGCTTAGCTGGACGATTCGGTTGCGGCGGATGATTGGGTTGTATGCGTTCTTCTACGCCACGCTGCATCTGTTGACGTACGTGCTGCTCTTCAGCGGGTACGATGTGCCGGCGGCGATGGCGGGATTGCGGGCGGGACATCTGCTGCAGCCGTGGACGCAGTTGAAGATGATCTGGCCGACCATGCTGGATGATTTGAAGAAGCGAAAGTTTATTCAAGTCGGTCTGGGCGCGTGGACGATTCTGCTGGTACTGGCCGTGACGTCTCCGCAGCGGGTTTTGCGCGCGATGGGTGGAAAGAACTGGCAGCGTGTGCATCGGCTGGTTTACCTCGCGGCTGCCATGGCTTGCATTCACTATTGGTGGCTGGTGAAGACGGGCGTGCGCACGCCGTGGAAGGTGACGGCGGTGTTGACGGTGTTGTTGTTGATGCGGGTGGGGTATGCGGTGATGAAACGGGTGAAGGGGCGGAGCGTGGCGGCGGCTTCGGCGGGCACTTAGCTTCTCGCTTTTCGTTCCTGGCTTCCGGCAGAGGGCTGATTTCTGCTTGCGGCCACGGCGTTCCGTTCGCGCATCACGGTGGACTCTTATTTCATCGAGTCGATCAGTTCAGGGAAGACTTCATTTTGAGTGGTGAGGCGGATGAGGCCACGGCGCGGATATTCGACTTCGAGGGTGGCGTAGACGGTGAGGGTAACGGTAAGGGCCAGGGAAAGGGTGTACATCCAGTGTTGCTTGCCGATCTCCATGCTATAGCCGGCCATATAGGCGCAGGCAGCGCTGAAGACGTACAGCAGCAAAAAGATGATGGCGGGTGGGTGCATGTTGAAGGCGTTTCTGCGAGTGGCGGTGATGTCGATCATGGCGTTGAGTGCGGGCAGGAGGAGTTTGTTTGCATCCGGGTTCGCGCCGGGCGAGGTTCCAGCGGCGAGGGAGCGGGACCAGATCTGGCGTTGCAGCCGTTCGGACTTCTCGGCCGCATCAATCGACTGCGGGCTTTCGGGAACCTCATCAAAGCGATGCTCGCGGATGGCGGCATACTCGCGGAAGTCTTGACGAAGTTCCGGCTGGGCGGCGGCGGGAAGCAGATCGAGACGCAAATAGGCGGTGCTGATGTCGTTGGCCTCTTCAACGATGAGCTTACGGTGGTCATCGAAGCGGGAGATCGCCCCGGAGAAGGTAAAGGCCAGGAGCAAGCCGAAGAGGGCGAATACGGCTCCTTCGGTGGGAGCGCTGATGGCAACGTCGGTATGCTTGCCGCGCGAATAGCGCCCGAGCAGAACCATCACGATCATGAGGGGGAAGAGCAAGAACGCTGTAACTGGATAAAAGGTCATATTTTATGGGGAAAGAAATCCGCGTGGTCCAAGGTTTAGCTAAGCGTATCACCGTCGAAATGACGACGAGATTGCCTGACCGCGACATGCTGGGCGGCTCGTCTCCACTTGCGTTGTGCTTCGACTCGCGACTGAATCGGCGGGTGGTTACTCGACGACGCCTTCGAAGAGGTCGGTGGATTGGGTGGCGGGTTGTGGGACTGGGGAGGCGGCGAGGGCGTAGTGCTCGGTGTCGCCGTGCTTGGCGAAGATGAGGGGACCGGCGCGCTCCATAAGGGGGGCCTGGGTGGCGTGGGCTCGCATGGCTTCAAGGCGGATGGGGAGGACGGAGGCTACGTCGAGGGTGTGGGTCCAGGGGGCGGGGATGTGGCGGAGGCGACCTTCGACGAAGAAGTCGGTGGTGAGGTAGTAGAGGCGCTGCGGGGTGTAGAGGTCCCCGAGAGTGGGGTAGCGCTTGGGAGAGCCGGCCCAGTGGAAGGCCGCGGTGGCTACGGAGGAGGTAACGGTGTGGTCGGCGTGGGTGTTGATGGCGCCGTCGCCGCTGAAGGTGATGATGACGTGAGGGCGGAGGATGCGAATGCGTTGGACGAGGTCGCCGGCGAGATTGGAGAAGCTGGCGAACTCGAGCTGCCCGTCCTGATAGTCGAGGACCTCGTACTGGTGGATGCCAAGGAGTTTGCAGGAGGCGGCGAGCTCGGCGCGGCGAAGCTGGCCGAGCTCCGTGGGGGTCTTGGCGGCGCCGTGATAGGAGCCGGCGCTGCCGTCGGTGATGCAGATGAGGCTGGTTTCAACGCCGCGCTGGGCGGCGAGGGCGAGGGCGCCGCCAAAGGCAAAGCACTCGTCGTCGGGATGCGCCGTGATGCAGAGAAGCCTGAGGGGCACGGAAGATCCTCCGGGAGATTGGATGCCGTTGGAAATGCAACGGACGGAAGTTAGATGTGTTTGATGAGGGGACGAAGGGGGGTCTAGGCGACCAATGGGTCGTCGGGGTCGTCGAGATTGGTGAGAGCGTTGAGGGTTTCAGTGTCAATCGGATTCTCGAGTTCGTCGAGGAAGAGGTCGCCGGATTCGATGAGCGTGTCGAGTGCGGCGTTGGGGTCAGACGCGGCGACGGGTGCGAAGGTTTTGCGATGCAGCGGGCAGGGGCCGTGCTCGCGCAGAGCCTTGCGGTGCTCGGGTGTGGCATAGCCTTTGTGCGAGGCGAGGCCGTACTGTGGGTGGAGGAGGTCGAGCTCGCGCATGAGGGCGTCGCGATGGACTTTCGCGATGACCGAGGCTGCGGCGATCGAGAGGGAAAGAGCGTCGCCGTAGAAGAGGCGGGTTTGCGCGCAGGGATGCGAGAGCTGCGCGAGGTCGAGCAGCATAGCGTCGATGAGCAGGTGGTCGGGCTGAACGGAAAGTTGCTGGACAGCCTGCAGCATGGCGAGGCGGGAGGCCTGGTAGATGTTGACGCGGTCGATGGTTTCAGCGTCGACTTCGGCGACAGCGAAACAGAGGGCGACCTTGCGGATCTTGCGGTCGAGCTTTTCGCGCTGCTCGCGGGTTAACTGTTTTGAGTCCTTAAGGCCCATGCGGGAGAGGGTGGCGAGCTTGACGGGGAGGATGACGGCGGCGGCGACGACGGGGCCGAAGAGGGCGCCGCGGCCGACTTCGTCGACTCCGGCAATGATGCGGAAGCCGTGGTAGCGGAGGGCCTGCTCGGGAGCGTCGGAGCAGATGAGCTGCTTGAGCATCTGCTGCTTGGCAGTGGCTTTGGTCACGCCGGCGACCTTGGGGATGTGGAAGAGAGCGGCCATCGTGTGCGCCCGTGGGGCGGACTTTCAGTGTAGCGGGAGCGGGTGTGGATGAATTTGTCGTGAACGCGGAAGGGCTGCGCGGCGCGGAGTGCTGGAACGGCGAGGGTTTGTCCCAAAAGGGGACTATCGGGTAGAGGGAGTAAGCCCGTAGTTACTGGCGAAAACGAAACTTTTGTCCTATGCTTGCAGCACCTATACCTGGGCCCGAAATAACGGAATTAGTTGGAGATGGACGCATGCGAATGGATAGAAGCTGGAGACTGCTGTTGGTAGGCGCTTCGATGTTGATGGTGGCACAGGTGTTAGCGGCGCAGGATGCGACTCCGGCGGCGACGACGCCTGCTCCGGCAGCGGGTGCGCCTGCTGCGACGGCGCCCGCTGCGACGGCGCCTGTTGCGGACGTACAGGCGGTGCCGGCTCCCCAGGCCGCGACGACCGCAGCGCCACAGGTGGCCGCGCCCGCGAAGGTGGATCCAAAGGCGGCGAAGGCTCAGGCGGAGCAGGAGAAGAAGGAAAAGAAGGCCGAAGAGGCGAAGAAGAAGATCTATACGGGACCAAATACGGTGATCGTGCTGGCGCCGACGCCGATGCTGGATGAGGTAGGATCGCAGCGGTTAGATCCGGATGGTCAGCCGATGTTCAATCCTGCGGTGCGGCAGCAGCGGGATAAGAAGGGGCATCCGCTGTTTGACGATAAGGGCAAGCCGGTCTTCCAGACAGCCACCGACATGGGTTACGACGAGAAAGGGAAGAAGATCCGTGTGTCGAAGGTGAAGCCGCCCAAGATGACGCCGGTGACCATCGCGCGCGGTACGTTTACCGTGGACGGGATGATTGGCAAGGCGGAGTTGAACTACACGATTGCCGACTTCAAGTTCATGTACCTGTATGCGCCGGGGATTGGGACGCTGGTGATTTCGAATGAGCCGTTCCCGGGCGCCACGCTGCAGAAGAATGCGTTCAATGAAAAGACGCTGACCGTAACGACAGGGGACCATCATCTGCAGGTCGCGTCGGATAATGATCTTCTGGGCAAGAAGCCGTTGCCAGCGTATGTGCTGCTGGACCGCACGTTTGTCCTGCCGACGCCGTACCCGGTGGTGGGCTATGGCGGCCTGACGAAGGCGCCGTATGTGTGGCCGGGAAGCCATGAGAACGCGGACTTGAAGGGCGCGTTTGTGAAGCCGCCGCCGATTCCTGTGAACCTGCAGCCAGTGTTGCTGCTGACGCCGTGCCCGGCGGGACAGATGCGCCGCGCGGCTCCGCCGGTTTTGCCGGGAGAGAAGGCCCCGCCACAGCCCTGCGTTGTCATTCCCAAGGGAACCGCGACGGTATCGGGACCGACGGCGAAGAAGCAGGTGGTTGCGCAGACTCCGGCGGCTGCGCCGGTACCGGCTCCGGCCGCTGCCGAGCCTGCACCGAATGCTACTGCGCCTGTTGCAACTCCAGCGCCGCAGTAGGGCGGGAGCCGAGGCGCTCGATGCGATAAAAAGAAGGGCGACCCACCGGGTCGCCTCTTTTGCTGCTGAAGGTTAGTGTGGAACTTAGGCGGTGCGCTCGACCTCGCGCAGACGGGCGGCCTTGCCGCGCAGACCACGGAGGTAGAAGAGCTTGGAGCGGCGAACCTGATAGGAGCGGATCTTCTCGACCTTGTCGACGACCTTGGAGTTGTAGGGGAAGATACGCTCGACGCCCTGGCCGAAGCTCATCTTACGAACGGTGAAGGAGCCCTGGGGACCCTTCTTGCAAGCAATGACCATGCCCTCGAAGGCCTGGAGGCGTTCTTTGTCGCCTTCTTTGATCTTCACCTGCACGCGGACGGTGTCGCCGGGGGCGAAGTCAGGAAGATCGGTGCGCTGGAGCTTGTCGGCCAGCTTCTGCATGATGGGATGAATAGACATGATGAATTCCTTACGTAAAGTCGCAGGTGCTACGCGCACGGCGAGAGTGCCCATAAGGCGACGCACGCGCGAAAAGTCACAGGTATCAGTTTACATGAGATGCCGCATTTTTGCAGCATCTTTGTCCTGCGCGGACGGCGAGGGGCTTTGCGTGGGGCCGACTACCGTAGAGGCTAAGGCGAGACGGCGGACCCGTGGGCATCTTGCCGTGCGTCGCGAATCGTGTAGTCGGCGGGGATCGCGAAGGTGTCCGGCGAGGGCTCGTCGCGTGACTGCACGTCGAGGTGGATATCGAAGGTGCCCAGGCGAGGATCACTGCGGGTGACGACGAGGTTGGTCTTGAGGTCGGGAGAGTACCAGAACTCTCGGGTCAGGGTGAGTGCCCGGTCGTTGCCGAAGGTTCCTGGCGATACGGTGATGGTTTCGCGTGTGCCGATGGTGTTGAGATCTCCGACCGGGTGCTCACCAAGGCTGTCGCGCACGAGCACTTGCCGCCCCTGATCAAAAGGGCCTGGGGGCATGAGCCTGATGGAAAACTGCGGATGGTATCCATTGATCACGCATTGATGCGTGGCGATGGTGCAATCGGTTTGGGTGCCGGTCGTGGGGTCAAGAATGTAGAACTGATAGAGCGTCTTTTCCGGATCGGTACCCTGAGGAGCGAAGTGGCGGCGCTCACGATAGATTCTGCCCTGGCTGTCGCGCACGACACGCGCGATGAGTGAGTTGACAGCAGAGCCGCCACCTTCGATCGGACGTGTTTCGACGATGGTATCGGTGCCGGAGAAGGGGAGATTGGGATAGGGCAAAACGTCGATGCCTGGCGTAAAGCTTTTGGTGACGGAGTCTGGACCGCGCACCGGGCCGGTTGCTGTTTGCGCCTGCAGCGCCAGGCTGGAGGAGAAGAGAATGACGAGAAACCCGAGGCTGCGCTGCATCTATTGCACCTCCGTGCGTCGGGGTGAGTGTAGCAAAGAGAAAATGGGCGATCAAGCGGTGATAGTGGTTGGTGACGCGAAACTCTTTGCAGTTGTTGCGCGTACATTAACGTCATGAAGCAGCTGTTTGCAGTTGCGTTAGTGGTTGTAGTGATGGCGGCTCCGGCAAGCGCACAGCACGGTAGTGGTGGACATGGCGGCGGTGGTGGGGGATTCCATGGGGGCGGCTCTGTTGGTCATGGTGGATTCGCTGCGCCTGGCGGATTCTCGGGGGCGATGAATCGGGGTGCTGCGGGAGGGCCAGTCTATGCGCCGCGGTATGGAACGGGTGGTGGCGTGGGTGCGGCGAGTGCGCGGCCGTCGTTTTATCACGGTGGCTGGCAGTGGCGTCGTGGGCATGCGGCGCCGTATGGGTATGGCGTTGGGGTGGGATATGTGGGGTATGGCGGCCCGGGGTATGGATGGCTGGATGCGAACGATCCCGGATACGGCTCTGGAGATGACTCAGGCTACGATCCCGGCTACGACGCGGGGAATGGCGATAATGGGGCATACGATGTTGGGCCGTATCAGGATGGGCCGGGTGTAGCTGCCGAGGGATATGGAGCGCAGGCGCCGGACCGGGATCAACCGCCGGTGCCGTATGCGGCGGAGGGTGCAGAAGTGGGGAGCGGATATGAGGCGAGAGCTGCGCAGCCATCGTCCGTGGCGCGGGCTTCGTCGGTGGCAGAGCCTGCGTCGACTACGCAGCCTTCGTTGTATAGCAACGACGCGGTCACGCTGATCTTCAAGGATGGGCGTGCGCCGGAGAAGATCTACAACTACGCGATGACGCGCACAACGCTTTATGTGACCGATGCCAAGCGGCAGGAGATTCCCATCGCGGCGCTGGATTTGGCGGCTACCGAGAAGGCGAATCGCACGTCGGGCGTGCGGTTCCAACTGCCGGTGACACAGTAAGGACGCTGGCGCTTCGAGATAATTTCTGTTCGCAGGCTACTTCGTATTCGTGTCCACGGTTGCGGGGATGGTCTTTAGGTGCCCGGCGGATGCTGGCGTGCAGTCGGTCTCGCTGGAGGGGTGGGGGTGGGGTGACTTCAGATCCCGGGGCGTGAAGTTGTAAGAGCGCAGCTTGGCGCAGGGTTGATTTGTTTGCGGGAGCAGCGTTGCGTCCGGCTTGAGAAGCGCCAGTTCCTGGGGTTGAGGCTGTGGGCCTAGCGGCTGCGCGCTGGAGTGCAGTACCAGTACATTGATGTCATTTGGCGAAGCCTTGAGTTGAAGCGAGCCGAGTCTGGGGTTGGTGAGCTTGAGGGTCGAGGGCGTGGACGGTGCGAGCGAGAGCGATTGCGAGGTTACAAGGGGGCTCGCAGGGGAGGCCTCGTCTGGAGACAGCAGCGGGCTGCGCGATTGAGCGGCGGCTGGAAGGAGGCAGGCTGAGGTGAGGAGGCTGGCGGCGAAAAGACGGAGTGGCTGCATGGGCGGTCCCTCTGGTTGGAAGTTTAACGCTGCGGAGGGTCCGTTGGTGAGCAGGCCTGCGGGGAATCTTCCAGCTATTCTGCGGGCGGGTTGTAGCCGAGGGTGGCGAGGTACTCGCGGTCGTCGTCGCTGAGGTCCGCGGTAGCGAGGAGGTCGGGGCGGTTGGCTAGGGTTTTGGCGAGCGCGGCCTGGCGGCGCCAGCGGCGGATGGCGAGGTGGTCGCCGTTGCCGAGGACGTCGGGGATGGAGAGGCCGAGGAAGTCGGCGGGGCGGGTGTAGTGGGGGTAGTCGAGGATGCCGTTGGAGCTGTTAGTGGAGCGCGGGACTTGCTGTCCGGGTACGGCGGCGGTGTTCTCTGTCGGCGCGAGGTCTGCAGGGTCGCCTTCGCCGAAGCTTTCGTAGCGGCTGGAGTCGGCGTGGCCGAGGACGCCGGGCAGGAGGCGGACGGTGGCGTCGAGGAGAATGGCGGCGGCTAGTTCACCGCCGGAGAGGACGTAGTCGCCGATGGAGAGTTCTTCGTCGCAGAAGAGCTGCGAAACGCGCTCGTCGACGCCCTCGTAGCGGCCGCAGAGGAGGACGACGCGGTCGAGGGCGGCGAGGCGGCGTGCGGTGGACTGGGTGAAGCGCTTGCCCTGCGCGGAGAGCAGGACCACGGTTTCGCGCTGAGGCTGGGCGGCCTCGCGGGTGGGCTTGTCGGGAAGGGCGAGGGACTGGAGGGCTTCGTAGATGGGTTGGGGCTTGAGGACCATGCCTTCACCGCCACCGAATGGGCGGTCGTCTACCGTGCGATGGCGGTCGTGAGTGAAGGTGCGGAGGTCGTGGATGTGGGCGCTGGCCAGGCCGGTGCGGAGGGCTCGGGAGACGACGCCGTGGCCTAGGATGCCCTGGTCGGGGAGGGCGCCGAAGAACTCCGGGAAGATAGTGAGGATGTCGAAGCGCATAGTGCTGGTCTGAGTGTATGGCTTTGTGGCGGGGGCTTCTAGCTTTTAGCTTCCTAGCTAAAGGCGAAGGCAAGAATGTCTCAGGGGCTAAAGCCCGGTGAATGGGTGTTGGTAATTGTCCGGGCTAAAGCCCGGACCTATCTCAGAGGCAAAGGCACGGTGGCGGGCTAAGTCCGGATCTATCTCGGAGGCAAAAACTATGGCGGCGGAGGCCTAGTCGGACGGATCGGAGTTGGGTTGGGCGTCGGCGAGGTCGGTCGGGGTGAGGAGGCCTTCGGGGAGGTGCATGGTGATGCGGCGCGCCGCGACGTCGATGGTGTCGATCCAGGCGAGGACGAAGGGGACGAGGATCGGTTCGGAGTTGGGGTGGGAGGCTAGTTCGACGGAGAGGAGGGGGGCGGCGTCTTCGAGGCGGGTGCGGCCGTCGGGGGCGGTGGCGAATTCTACGTCGGTGACGGTGCCGGCGGGGGTGTTGGGGGAGGCGGAGTCGTAAAGGGTGCAGCCGAGGAGATCGCCGACGAAGAAGGTGCCGGGGTCGAGGGGAGGGAGCTCGCCGGTGGGGATGAAGAGCTGCTGGCCGGCGAGGGCTTCTGCGGCGGAGATACTGTCGCAGCCTGAGAGCTTGAGGACTACACGGCCGGCGTTCTTGCCGGTGGGGAAGAAATGCTCTTCGATGTGCAGGGGAAGGGTGTTGGGGGCTGGAGCGGCGGCGTTCGCTGGCGCGAGGAGGACTTCGCGGTTGGGTGCGAAGAGTCCGGGAAGATCGCTGAGGGGTTCGGCGAGGAGTTCGCCGCGGCGCCCTTGCGGGCGCAGCAGGCGAGCGATGGGGAACCAACCTGAGGTGGAGATACCGTTCAACGCTGTGGGCCTCTGGGAGAGCGCATGGAAACTCTGGTGGAGCGCAGGGGACGAGGCATTGTGTGAAGGAGGCTAGTCGCGCTCAGGGTTGTCGTGGGATTCGCTGTGATTGTCGGTTCGACCGGCCTCGACAATGTCGAGCGAGAAGCGGCGCTGCAGTTTCATGCTGGCCGCCCCAAGGATGGTACGCAGAGAACGCGCGGTGCGACCCTGCTTTCCGATGACCTTACCGATGTCGCTGGGGGCGACGTGGAGGCGAAGTACAGTTGCCTCCTGGTCAGTAAGGACTTCCACCCGAACAGCATCGGCATCATCGACGAGGGCCCGGGTAATCTCCGTCATTAGGGTTTGCATTTCCGCGACAGCGCGATTGCTGTCCGGGGCTGCGATGGGATCAGACACACATACACCTCAAGAGAGTAGTTACGCCTGCACTACATTGGGAGCCGCTTCTCTTCGATGGAAGGGTCTCGCAGTTACCGCTCTGAGGTGTTGCGCGCCCGGGGCAGAAAATCTGATCCATTCAGATTCAGAGGTCTACGACTAACGTCAAATCGGCAGTGTTGGCTGGTGTGAGTTTACTGCAATGCGAAGGGCGGAGGCGGTACTCTTTAGATTCTCTTAAAAACCACGGAAGTTACTGTTACATGGTTACTTATGCCGCGGTGGTTGCTTCAGGCTGGGAGGCGGAAACAGCAGCGGCCTGGTGCTTCGCCAGGAGCTTGCCGACGGTCTCAGAGAGCTGCGCGCCCTTGCCAGTCCAATAATCAATGCGATCGCGCTTGAAGTCCACGGTAGCTGGCTCGGTGCGGGGGTTGTAGGTGCCGACCACTTCGACCGAACGGCCATTGCGGGCGCGGTCCTTTTCGATAACAACGACGCGATAGTGGGGCTGCTTGCGGGCGCCAACGCGCGCCAGACGAATCATCAACACAGGGTAGATCCTCTCAAAACTCAAATGTATTCAGGATGGCCGTCAAATGCGCTGGACGTAGCAAAGAAAAACTAGCCAAGGGTCATGATCGGCACGACCGACGGACGCGAGAGTCCGAACACCTAAGTATCGCGGATTTCAAGAGGTTTAGCAATGGCTGGAGTCGAATTTTTGGCATGATTTCGGTGCAAAAGCTCGCGAGCCTCGGGGGCGGATGCGTCGCAGGGGGCTATACAAGAAGATTCCGGGGGGATTCCCTACGGAATGCTCGCCCAAAGGTAGCTATAGTGCAGTAGAATTCTTTGGTAACACTACCATTGAACGATTTTGTAGTAAGAAACGATTTGTAGTAACTCCCGGAAGGAGGGTCGGTGGCGACCCTGTACCGATCCTACGAAGCCATTCCCGTACGTGCCGCGGTGCGCTTTCCGCTGCGTCTGGAGATAGTGCTTCGCACACCGGATCGGGAATACCCGGGCGTCACGGAAGACGTATCGGCAAACGGGCTTCTATTTGCCGCCGACGAGCTGCCGCCGGTCGGTTCGGAAGTCCGGTTCGAACTGACGATGCCGGCATTGGTCATGGGCGGAGTGCACGACGTTCTGCTGCACTGCTTGGGACGGATTGTTCGACATCAGCGGTTTGCAGACAAGCTAACGGCAGCCGCGGTCATCGATGAATACTCTTTTAGGGGCTGAGTAGGTATGAGTGACGAGTTGGCGAATGGCGAGGCAATGAATCACCAAGACGACCTGGCGGGCGACGTAGACGAGCTCGAGACCGGCGACCAGGACTCTGCGGGTGGTATACGGGTCATCCTTGCGGATTCCCAGGCGATTTATCGCGTGGGGATGCGGAAGGTGTTCGCGCTGGAAGACGATATTCGGGTGGTGGCGCAGGCAGAGACGCTGGAGAATCTCTATGCGGCACTGCAGCACTTTCCCACCGATGTGGTTTTGCTGGAAGGCCACTTGATTGCGGGGACGGTGGATGCGATTCCGGAGTTCATGCGGCGGGCTCCTCATGCGAAGTTGATCGTGCAGATTTCGTCGACTGACGAGGGCAACACGGTGGAGTTGTTCCGCAGAGGTGTGCGAGGTGTTGTGCCGCGATCGATCTCCCCGGAATTGCTGGTGAGGTGCGTACGCAAGATTGCGGCCGGCGAGACGTGGATCGACAACCAGTCGATCAGCTGGGTGATTGATGCGTATCGCGAGCAGGCGTCGATGCTGACCAATCCCAGGTCGCAGCCGCGGCTGTCGGATAAAGAACTGGCGATCATTGCCTGTATCACGCGGGGCATGCGGAACAAGGAGATTGCCTACCAGATTGGGACCACGGAGCAGGTGGTGAAGAACTATCTGCGCAAGATCTACGACAAGCTGGGCGTGGCGGATCGGTTGGAGCTGGCGCTGTATTGCCTGCACCACAAGATTCTGCAGACGCATCCGCAGACTACGGAAGCGGCGCCGTTCGTGGATCCGGGGATTCCGCTGCGGGCGAAGTTGTAAACCACTGACCGACGCTGGGGATGATGACGGGGGCTGCTGAAGGATGACAGTATTGCAGCCGTTTCGTTCATTGAACTCAGCGCAGCGGCGTGCCTATACGGCGTGCTTTCTTGGGTGGACGCTGGATGCGTTCGACTTTTTCCTTCTGACATTTTGTCTGGACGCGATTGCCGCGACCTTTCATGTGGACCTGGTAACGGCGACCAAGGCGATCTTTTGGACGCTGTTGATGCGGCCGGTGGGCGCGATCGTGTTTGGTGCGCTGGCGGAGAAGTTTGGGCGACGGCCGACCCTGATGATCAATGTGGTGAGCTATTCGGTATTTGTGATTGCGTCGGCATTGGCGCCAACGTTTGGATGGTTCCTGGTAACGCGCGCGATGTTTGGCGTTGCGATGGGAGGGGAGTGGGGCGTGGGCGCGGCGCTGGCGTTGGAGAGTCTGCCGGCGGAAGGGCGCGGATTTTTTTCGGGACTGCTGCAGGAGGGGTATGTTGTTGGGAATATCCTGGCGGCGCTGGTGTACCTGCTGTTTCCGTATCTGCATGGAGTGGGTTCGTTCACGGCGTGGCGAGTGTTGTTCCTGATTGGTGCGGTGCCTTCGCTGCTGTTGTTGCTGGTGTTCCGGAAGGTGGAGGAGTCGCCGGCGTGGCTGGTGCGGCATTCGGTGGTGAGGGAGAGGATTGCGCGGAGCTTGCGGTCGAGGGTGGTGGAGGTGTTGCAGTATCTGCCCAGCCTGCTAGGGCTCACAGTGTTGATGACGGCGTTTATGGCGTTCAGTCATGGCACGCAGGATCTGTACCCGACGTTTCTGAAGGTTGATCATGGGATTCGGGGTGTGGCGCTGTCGACGATTGCGATTGTGGGGAATGTGGGGGCGGTGTTTGGGGGGATATGGTTTGGGACGTACTCGGAGCGGGTAGGGAGAAGGCGCGCGATTATTACGGCGGCGCTGCTGTCGATTCCGATGATTCCACTGTGGGCGTGGAGTCATACAGCGGTGATGCTGGCGGTGGGAGGATTTGCAATGCAGTTCATGGTGCAGGGTGCGTGGGGGGTGATCCCGGTGCACTTGAATGAGATGTCCCCGCCGGCGGTGAGGGCGATTTTTCCTGGGTTGGCGTACCAGTTGGGGAATGTGCTGTCGTCGCGTAACAGCGTATTGCAGGCGGCCGCGGCGACGAAGTATTTTGGCGGAAGGTTTGCGCCGGTGCTGGCCATTACAGTAGTGATCGTGGCGGTGATTGTGGTGGTGGTGACGGCGCTGGGACGAGAGGCGAAGGGCGCCGATTTGTCCACACTGTGAGGTGAGGAGTAGCGTCTAACATTGTTGAGGGAGAGTTTGCATGAGTGCACCTGTCATTGATTCGGAGAAGCTAAATTCGCAGAAGCTGGTGGCCGCTGCGCCCTACTTGATTGAGCAGGACTGGGCGGCCTACACGCCAGAGCAACACGCGATCTGGACCGAGCTGGTGACGCGTCGCATGCCGCAGCTCCGGGAGCATGCGTGCAGCGCGTACCTCGAGGGCTTTGAGCAGATTGGGTTGCAGGAAGACCAGCTACCGCAGCTGAAGAAGGTGAGCGAGCGTTTGCAGCCGCGGACGGGTTGGAACTCGACCCCGGTGAGTGGGTTTCTGCCAGCGGACGCATTCTTCGAGATGCTGGCGGCGCGGAAGTTTCCTACGACTACCTGGATTCGCAGCCGCGATGCGATGGAGTACACGCCCGAGCCCGATATCTTTCACGATGTCTTTGGGCACGTGCCGATGCATGCGCATCCGGTGTTTGCGGACTTCCTGGAACAGTACGGGAAGGTGTGCGCGGGACTGAAGAGTGCCGAGGCGCTGGAACGCATGGGACGGCTGTTCTGGTTCACGGTGGAGTTTGGCGTGATCCACGAAGCAGGGAAGATCAAGGTGTATGGGAGCGGGCTGATCTCGTCGCATGGCGAGTGCACGCACGTGGTGGAGCGCGGTGCAGGCCTGGAGATTCGGGAGTTTGATGTGGAGCAGGTGCTGAATACGGTGGTGGATGTGAGCAAGATGCAGCCGGTGTTGTATGCGATTGAGAGTTTCGATCAGATCTATGAGGCGGCAAAAGAGGCGGAGTCGCGGGTGGGCTAGTTGGGCGCTGGAGTGAGACCGTGGCAGCGCTGAATCTCTCCGATCGCGACGGGGTCGGGCGGGCCGCCGGCGGAGGCGCGCAGTACGGCGGCTATCTCACGGAAGAAGTCTGGGCCGAGGAGGCCTGGAGTGATGACAGCGAGGACGCGGGTCCTGGTGGCGCCGAGGTTGTCGAAGCGATGCACGGCTCCGCGCGGAATGACGACGCTTTGGCCGGGGCCGAGTTCGACCTTGTTGCCGGCAACGGTGAAGGTGAGCGTGCCTTCTAGTCCGTACGCGGTTTCTTCGTAGGCATCGTGGCTGTGGGCGCCGGGGACTTTGCCGCCGGGGTCGACGTCGAACTCGAACATGGCGAGGGTGCCGTTGGTCTCGAACCCTTCAACTAGATAACGGACGGCGATACCGCCAAAGCGAATTTCATCCTTTGAATTCATGGGCAAGACTTCCTCGTGGTTTTCGGCAATTATAAACACGGTCCTGGTGCGGGACGTGCTGTCAGTTGTGTGCGGGGAACGTTCCCGGTAGACTGACTGCATGAAGTTTGCGTCCATCGCGGCATGTTGTCCAAGCCCGGGCGCATTTGCGTTCGATGCGGCTGCTTTCTGAGCAAACGCGAACGAATGAGCTGAGCGCCCACGAGACGATCGTGGGCTTTTGTGTTTGGACTGGAGAAGACCTTGAGTGACGTGTTGAAACCTGGTGCAGGTATGGCGGCGAAAGAGACGAAGGCGCAGCGGTCGGAGCGGCTAAAGCTGGAGAAGAATCCTTGGGCCGCGTGGGACGAGGTGCGGAAGTTTGCGCGCGAAGGCCGTGGCAGCGTGCTGCCGGAGTGGGCGGAGTTCTACTTCAAGTGGTGGGGCGTCTACACGCAGGGTGATGGCGCTGGCGTGACGGGCGGCGTTGGCGGGGTGGGCAAGGCTACTGAGTTTTTCATGATGCGAATTGGTTTGCCGAATGGGCTGCTGACGGCGCAGCAGTTGCACACTATCGCGGATATCACGGAGAAGTATGCGCGCGGGGTTGCGGACATTACGACGCGGCAGAATATTCAGCTGCATTGGCTGACGATTGAGGCGTTGCCGGAGATTGTGGACGCGCTGACGGCGATTGGGCTGAGTCCTAAGGGCGCTTGCGGCGATGTGGTGCGGAATGTGACGGGGTGTCCGCTGGCTGGGCTGGACGGGCATGAGGTGCTGGATGCATCGCCCTTGGCGGTTGAGGTGGCGGAGCTGCTGACGGCAAATCCCGAGTTTTATAACCTTCCGCGGAAGTTCAAGATCAGCGTGACGGGATGCCCGATCTGGTGCAGCTATCCGGAGATTAATGACGTGGGGCTGACCGGGCTGAAGCGCGTGAAGGATGGCAAGGAAGAGGTTGGGTATAGCTTGCGCGTGGGTGGTGGGCTTTCTGCGGAGCCGCATTTGGCGGTGCGGCTGAATGCGTTTGTGCCGCAGGACAAGGCGCTGGTCGCGGTGAAGGCGGTGTGCGAGATCTTCCGCGAGCAGGATGTGTTGCGCGAGAGCCGTACCCATGCGCGGCTGAAGTATTTGTTCATGAAGCATGGGTGGACGGCGGAGAGGATGCTCGCGGCGATTGAGGAGAAGATTGGGTTCACGTTTGATGCTTGCGACGAGGGGCCGATTGCCGAGGATGTGTATCGCGACCATGTGGGTGTGCATGCGCAGCGGCAGGAGGGGTTGAGCTATGTTGGCGTGACGGTGCTGAATGGGCGGTTGGATCCGTCGCAGCTGCATGCATTGGCGGCGTTGAGCGAGGAGTATGGCGATGGGCATCTGCGCGCGACGATCGGACAGAATATAGTGCTTGTGAATGTTCCGAGCGCGAAGACGCAGGAGGTGGTGGAGAAGATCGCTGCGCTGGGGTTGGAGGTGCAGCCGAATGTGTTTTATCGCGGCGCGGTGGCTTGTACGGGGACGGAGTTCTGCAAGCTGGCGATTGCGGAGACCAAGGGCTTTGCGAAGTGGCTGGTGGGGGAGATGGAGGAGCGGTTGCCGGAGTTCGATCAGCAGCTGCGGCTGCATGTGACGGGCTGCACGAATAGCTGCGGACAGAGCTGGATCGCGGACATCGGGCTCGAGGGAAAGAAGCTGAAGAAGGATGGGAAGATGGTCGACGCATTTTATTTCTGCGTCGGCGGAGCGGTGGGCGAGTATGCGGGGATTGCGCGGCAGATTGGGTATCGTGCGGCGGCAGAGGATTGTCCGGAGGCGATTGAGCGGCTGCTGCGCGGATATTTGAAGGGCCGCGGCGATGGCGAGAATCTGCGGGCATATTTCCGGCGGACGAGTGATGAGGATCTGCGCACGCTGCTGGCAGGTGGCGCGGTAGAGGCGGTGGAGAGAGATCCTTCGCCGGGGCGTGTGCCTACGAACGTTGGCTAAAGCGAAGTTGTCAGTTGTTAGTTCTCAGTTGTTGAAGGGGCGGGATGAGTTTGTTTCCGATTTTTTTGAAGCTGGCGGCTCGGCCCTGCGTGGTGGTGGGGGCGGGGAATATTGCTGAGTCGAAGATTGAGAGCCTGCTGGCGGCGGAGGCGAGTGTGACGGTGGTTGCGCCCGACGCACTGCCGCGTGTGCGGGCGTGGGCGGAGGCGGGGGAGTTGCGTTGGGAACGGCGGGAATATCGTGCGGGGGATTTGGTGGGCGCGTTTTTGGTGGTGGCTGCTACGGCAACGAATGCGGTGAATCGCGCGGTGTTTGCGGAGGCTACAGCGGCGGGGATTCTTTGTAACGCCGTCGACGATCCTCCGTTCTGCGACTTCTACTTTCCCAGCGTGGTGCGGCGCGGGGAGTTGCAGATTGCGATCTCGACGGCGGGTGAGAGCCCGGCGTTGGCGCAGCGACTGCGCAAGGAGATCAACGCGCAGTTGCCGCTGGATACCGGTGAGTGGCTGATGGAACTGGGGCGGTTGCGGCGCGAGGTGACGGCCGTGGAGCCGGTGGGCGAGGAGCGGAAGTTGCTGCTGCATGAGTTGGCGTCGCGAGAGGTGTGCGGGTATGCGGAGTGTCCATCGCGCATGCGGGCGCGGCAGCATGCGCGGGAGCACGGGTTTGTGTCGGCCGATGAGGTGAAGGCATGACGACGGCGCAAAAGGGAGTGGTGTATCTAGTCGGTGCTGGGCCGGGTGATCCAGAACTGCTGACGGTGCGCGCGCTGCGGCTGCTGGAGTCGGCTGATGTGGTGTTGCATGATGATTTGGTGTCGGCGGAGGTGTTGGCGCTGGTGCATCGGCATGCGCTGGTGACTAGCGTTGGGAAGCGTTGCGGCAGGCCGCGGATTACGCAGGCGGGGATTCATGGGTTGATGATCGAGTCGGCGCGGGCGGGACAATCTGTGGTGCGGCTGAAGAGTGGCGACCCGTTGGTGTTTGGGCGCGCGGGCGAGGAGATTGCGGCGCTGCGCGCGGCGGGCGTGCGGTTCGAGGTGGTGCCGGGTGTGACGGCGGCGTTTGCTGCGGGGGCGGCGCTGCAGTTGCCGCTGACGGATCGCAAGAGTGCGAGCAAGCTGATCTTCTGCACGGGACATCATGCGGACGGGAAAGACTCGGCGCCGATATGGAGTGGGAGGCTGCCGGACGATGCGACGCTGGTGGTGTATATGCCGGGGCGCGACCTTGGGAGGATTGCGCGGGAGTTGCGGGAGGCGGGGGTGGCGGAGGATGTGGCGTGCTGCGCGATCTCGCATGCGGCGACGGTGCGGCAGAGTTGGGTGGTTGCTCGGTTGGATGGATTGGATGGGATGGAGTGCGGGCCGGCGCCGGTGCTGTTGCTGGTTGGTCGTGCAATGGCCGGGTTGGTCGAAGGTAAGGCCTCGCATGCGGAGACATTGTGTGTGATCGAGGAGTTGGCTGTGCGGCTTGTTTCTCCCGATGCTGAGTAGCGTGGGCTAATCGAATCTACTGCGAGGCGCAATGGTATAACGGACGCTATGTTTGGCCGAGCAGCGAAGGCGCCTGTCAGTGAAGACGATCGGCTTTGGGTAGATGAAGGGTTCGAACGCTTGTCTCGATTGTTGGGGCGGAGGCGGATGCTGGAGGCTCGCGTGATGCGACCGACAGCGGAGGACTTCCCGGATCGGTTTGATGGATCGGAAGCAGCGTTGCAACTCATGTTTTTGCGCGTGGCAGGGTGCATGGGTGTTGACCCGGACAGCGTCGAACTCCAGGTGTTTTCGGAATCTACGGAGTCAACGCTGGAATCGATCCCCTTTGCTGCGTGTAGGAGTTCGTCTCCGGGTGGCGTCTATGTCGAGCCACCTGATCAAAAGAAGTTGGTGGCTGTCCATCAGCGTCAGCTTCGCGACCCGGTAGCTTTGGTTGCGGTTCTTGCACATGAACTCGGCCACGTCATTTTGCTTGGCGGGGGACTGGTCGATCGGGAGGCTGAGGACATGGAGCCACTCAACGATTTATTGACCGTGTTTCTTGGCTTCGGAATCTTCAACGCGAACGCAGCCTTTCAGTTTTCGCAATATACAAGCACGGATTCGCAAGGATGGTCTGCGCAAAGGCTGGGGTATCTTCCAGAGCGCGTTTGGGGATACGCACTTGCCAGATTTGCGATAGAACGCGGCGAAGATGATCCTAAATGGTCGAGGTTTCTGGCAACGAGCGTCCGCTCGTATTTCAAGAGCTCGATCAAGTGGCTTCGCGCAAGTACGCGGACAGGTTGAGCGCTAGTGCTTCGGCGCGGACTCGTCGAGGAGTTGGACGAGGTAGTTTTGCCAGATGGCGGCCATGGTGTGGGTGCCGTGGCCGCGGGTTTTGTCGGAGATGGGGATGAGGACAAACTTTGCGTTCGGCATGTTGTGGACTAGCTTTTCGGCGATGCCTAGCTCGGGCGGGTTGATGAAGTCGTCGGCGGAGTTGATGTACATGACGGGGACCTTGATGCGGTCTAGGTGCTGGCTTGGGTCGTAGTTGCGACTGGCGTTGACGTAGTAGATGAGGTTGTTGGCGTCGGTGGCGGCGACCGTGCGGTCGAGGTATTTGTCGACGTAGGCTTCGGCTTGTTGGCGGGTGGGGAAGTTGGTCTGCATGACGAGTGGCGCAGAGCCCATGATGAGAAGCATCTCGTTGGCGGTGCGCAGGCCTTCGGTGGGTTCGGTGGCGTATTCGCCGTTCTTCCAGGCGGGATCGCGCTCGATGTTCTCGATGGCCATGTAACGCATCATGCGATTGCGGCCGGCGAGCTGGACGGGGAGGCAGGCGAGGGGCATGAGGGCATCGGCGAATTCGGGATAGGTTTCACCCCAGACAAAGCTTTGCATGCAGCCCATGGAGGTGCCGAGGATGAGGCGGAGGTGGTCGACGTGGAGGCCGTCTTGGAGCATCTGGTGTTGCGAACGGACCATGTCGTCGTAGTCATATTGCGGGAACTTCATGCGCAGGCCATCGGAGGGTTTGGAGGATTCGCCGTGGCCGATGTCGTCAGGGAAGATGAGGAAATATTTCTGAATGTCGAGGGGCTGGCCGGGGCCGAAGAGGACCTTGGAGAAGTTGGGGTTGAAGAGCGAGTGAGCGTCGCCGCCGGTGCCATGGAGGAGAAGGACGGCGTTATCGACGTGGCCGCTGGCGTCACGGTGAGGGGTGCCAAGGGTTAGGTAGTGGAGCTTGAGTTGGGGGAGGGTTTCGCCGGTGCCGAAGTGGAAGTCGTGGGCGATGTAGTCGCCGGGCGTGCCGGTGTAGGCGGGCACGGGTGCGGGCGTGGCGGGAGACGCTGACATGGTCTGGGCAGTAGCGGCAGTGGCTGCGAGGAGGGCGGCTGCGAGAAGCGGCTTGAACATGGGGGCTCCGGTGCGGCGATGCGGATGATTTTAGCTTACGGGGATTTGGGCGGTGGGTTGGGGTTCGGGGATCTGGGGCTCGGGAGTACGGGAAGGGACGAGGCGCTGGCGCAGGCGGAGGAAGGGGAACTCGATGAGCTTGGTCGCAATGATGCCGAGGGGGATGGCGAGGATGTAGGGAAGAAACGTTGAAGTGGCTGCAGCGAGCGAGTGGGGAACGTGGTCGACAGCCCAGTTGACGGGGCGTTCGACGCTGACGTGCCAGAGGTAGATGCCGTAGGAGTAGATGCCGATGCGGGCGATGAGACGGTAGAGGCTGCTGTGCGTGGGCTTGCGTCGGTAGAGAAGGAGGAGGAGCGCCGCGGCGGCGTAGTCGACGAAGGTGATGAGGAACGGTGAGGTGAGGGCGTCGGGTTCGGGGTAGGCGTCGCTGTCGACGTACAGACGCCAGAGGCCTATGGCGACGATGGCTAGAAGCAGGAGGCGCTGCTGCTGAAGCTTCTGAAACCACGCGGGCCAGAAGGTGTGGACGGCGGCGAGGGCGACGCCGAGGAGAAGGCCGTCTAGGCGGGTGTGGGTGTAGAAGTAGACTGGCTGGTGGTGGAAGCAGAGGACGGCGCGCAGGGCTTCGATGGAGAGCGCGAGCGCGATGCAGGTGGTGAACAGCGTGACGGGGCGCCAATGGCGAGCGGTCCAGAGAGCTAATAGAGCAGCGAGAGAGAGGTAGAACTGCTCTTCGACGGCGAGGCTCCAGGTGTGCGCGAGACTGGAGGGAATGTAGTTCTGAATGTTGAGCAGGTTCTGCCAGAAAAAGCTGCTGAGCGGACGAACATGAAACAGAGTGGCGACGAGGAGAAAGGCGTAGTAGCCGGGCCAGATTTTGAACGCGCGGCGCTTGAGGAAGCGTGGCGAATCGACGCTGCCGGTGCGCTGCCATTCCTTCATGAGCAGGCCGCCGACGAGGAAGCCGCTGAGTACGAAGAAGACGTCGACGCCGGTCCAGCCGAAGCCTTCTATGCGGTTGAGGACAGTCGAGGTGATGAGGAGATTGTGGGTGCGGTAGTGAAAGATGAGCACCATCAGGATGGCGATCCCACGGATGAAATCAAGTTCGATTTCACGGCGGGTGGTTCCTGGTGGTGGGGCCATAGCGAGAGGATAGCATCCGTGCTGGAGCGAGAGGCGAGAGATGAGATTCGAGATCCGAGCCTAAGAAAGGGCGCGAAGGGAATGTCCTTCGCGCCCGTTGATTCGTGTTGACGGGTTAGTTGGTTTTGTCTTCCTTGCTGTCAGTTGCGGGCGGCGTCGGATGCTTGGCCAGCGGGTTGGTGATCTCGTCGAGATAATCCTTGGTGCCATCGACGCGGACCATGGCGGGATAGCGCTCGCCGTCGTGGTAGTCGATGTTGACGGGAGTGATGTATTGCTCCGACTGCATGAGGAAGTGGATGGGCTCCTTGCTGGTTTGGGCAGCTACCAGGGTCTGGTGCAGCGCGTCGGACGAGAAGACGAGGCCGTTGACAGCGATCAGCTTTTGACCGGGAGCGAGCTTGGCCTTGTCGGCGGGGCTGCCCCAGCGGACGTCGTAGATGGTGCCGTCGGCGCTGACTTGGAGGCCAAGTGAGTACCAGACATAGGGCCCGCCGCCGCCGCCGCGACGACCGCCGCTGTGCATGAGAGCGGAGAGGCTGTCGGACGGATGATCCTGGTAAACGATCTTGTAGCCGCCGCGGGTGATGCCGTCGAAGTCAGCATGGGGATTCACGACGTCGATGTGGTCATGGATGAAGCTGGCCCAGTCATATTTGACGACGGCGTTGAGGTCGCTGACGAGCTCATCGCGGTTGTAGGTGACGATGAGCGGACCGGTGTTGCCGCCCTTGCCGAGGAAGATGTGGAGGAAGTCGGTGAGGGATTTCTGGTCGTTGGTGAGCTCGCGGATCTTGGTGTCGGCGTCGAGCCAGAAGAGCTCGCCTTCCTGGTAGTAATCCTGACCGCGGCGCCAGTTGCCCCAGGCGGGACCTTCGGAGCGGAGGATACTGGCGGCGATGGCGGTGTCTTCGGTTGGGCGCCACTCGCGACCGGACTTGTAGTCAAGCTGCGCGGCGGAGAGGGCGAGCATCTCGCGGTAGGCGGCCTGGGACTTGAGACCGGAGCGCGCGGCGAGCACGTTGCCGAGGTACTGCGTCATGCCTTCGTAAACCCAGAGAAGCGAGCCCTGCTGCATCTTGGAGAAGTCGTCCTGATAGAGGTTGTAGGGGCGGCGATACTTGCCATTCCATGAGTGGGTGAATTCGTGGGAGAGGAGGTCGGCGTCGCCAAGCTGACCCTTCTGGGACTCGAACCCTTTCTCTCCTACACCGTTGTCAGAGGACTGGCCGTGCTCGAGGCCTTCGCCACCGGCGATGTCGGACTGGGTGAGGAGGAAGTGGTAGACGTGGTAATGACGCGAGTCGTAGGCGGCGCCGGTCTCGCGGACGAGGTTGGAGATCTCGTCTAGAAGCTGGGGACGGAGATTGGAGTCGCCGGGCTCATCGGAGGCTACGTCGATGTAATGTTTCGGCGAGATTTCGGGAGCGAGGGCGAACTCGTGGAAGTACTCGCCGGAGATCACGGGGGAATCTTCGAGCTGCTCGACGGTGGTCGGCTGGAATTGGGTGGTGCCGCCTACCTTTGCGTTGGGGTCGTATGCGCCGGTTGGAGTAAGCGCGGTGCCGATGCCCCAGCCGGCGGGAACGGTTACGCTGGGCTGGATCGCGATGTCGCGGACGGGGATGTTGGCGGGATAGAGCATGAGCTTTTCCCACTCGAGGACGGCCATTTTGTCCGAAGCACGAGCGGTGACGATGCAATCGAGATGCGCGTGGAGGGTGGTGACGCCCTTGGGGATCTCGACGTGGTACTCGTAGAGATTTTGATCATCGCGACGCCAGTAGACGGGCTTGCCGTCAATGCTGAAGGCGACGCCAGTGATGTCGGATACGGGGCCCGTGGGGCGGTGGTTGCCAGGAATCCACTCCGGGGTAATGAAGGTGGCAGGGCCAGGTTTGACGGGGAGATCGATCTCCGCGTGGTAGAGCTTGCGAGGAGCCTCGGTGAGGTCGGCAGTGATGCGGATGGGGGTCTGGGCAAAGGCGGGGAGGGTGAGGACGGTGGCGGCGGCGAGGAGCAGCGGCGTACGAAGCATCGTGTGGAAAGCCTCTCTAATTCAGGTATAGAAAGGATACGCGATGAGGCCGCCAGAAGACGCGTGGCTTGCCCGGACGGCGAAAGTTAAAACTCGCGAGAGCGCGAACGGGCGTCTAACCATCCAGCCACTGTTTTCTGCGGTCCAGTCAATTGGGTGTTGGGTCAATCTGAAACGAACTTCGAGCCGAGTCCTGAGGAAATGAAGATGAAAGAGAATATTACAAACCGCCCTGATGCCGAAGAAGCTCTCGATGCTGAACTGATCGAGGAGCACGTTAACACTGCACCGCCTGACGAGGTGAAGGACGCAAAACTTGATACAAGCCCGTTGCCCAAAGGGATGCGGGAGAAAGTTGAGACAGTAGAAATTTCAACCCTCACCCCAAAAGGTTAGTGTCGCCGAATCGAATGACGCAGCCCTCCCGATTGTGGAGGGCTGTTTGCATGCACACGCCCGTGGAAGGTGAGTGCTAGGCGAGGGCTTGCTCGATGGCGGAGGTGATCTTGGGGTCATCGGGAGGCGTATCTGGGGCGAAGCGAGCGATCACGCTGCCGTCGCGGGAGATCAGGAATTTTTCGAAGTTCCAGAGCAGCTCGGGGAGCTCGTTGGGAGGGGGAAAGCCGTTCTTGGCGGCGTAGCCGGCGAGGTTTTCGCGCCAGGGGCCGTGGGGAATGTGAGTGGGCGCGGCGGTGATGAGCGCGGCGTAGAGCGCGTGCTTGTCCGGGCCGGTGACGGGGATCTTGGAGAAGAGCGGGAAGGTGACGGGGTAATCGATGGAGCAGAACTTGGCGATCTCCTGGTCGGTGCCGGGCTCCTGGCCGGCGAAGTCGTTGGCAGGAAAACCGAGCACGACTAGGCCGCGATCTTTGTATTTCTGATAGAGAGCCTCGAGGGCGGTGTACTGCGGTGTGAGGCCGCATTTGCTGGCAACGTTCACGATCAGCAGAACTTTGCCGGAGTAGTCGGCGAGCGAGGCGGGGGATCCGGCGATGGTGGTGACGGGGATGGTGGCGAGGGTCGACATGGAGATAGTTTAGCGCGATGCGATGTCGCGAATGTCTATAGTGTGTAGTGGATTTGCGGAGGGTGGGATGATGCGAGCGAAGAGTTGGAGTCGGCGAGAGGTGATGCGGGCGGGTGCGCGGGCTGGGATGGGCGCGGTGGCGGTCGGACTGGCGGGGAGGGTTGCGAGAGCGCAACAGTTGCCGGCTCTCCAACCGCTTGAGGATGCGGGTGTTCGGTTGGTGACGACGACGGTGGAGAATGCGTGGCAGAAGGGATTGCTGTACGAGCCGGCGTTTGGATGGGACCTGCTGAATCTGAACGTGGGCGAGGCGGTGGGACGGCCGATGGAGGGGTTTGGCGGCTGCTTCAATGAGCGGGGGTGGACGTCGCTGAGCGCATTGAGTGCGGAGGATCGGGACAGCGTGATGCATGAGTTGTTCGATCCGCAGGCAGGGGCGCGGTTCACGTATTGCCGCATGCCGATCGGGGCGAATGATTATGCGACGGAGGCATACTCGTATGACGAGACGCCGGGAGATTTTGAGCTGAAGCACTTCAGCATCGACCATGATCGCGCGACACTGGTGCCGTTTATCCAGGCGGCGCTGAAGTATCAACCGAAGCTGCGGCTATGGGCTTCGCCGTGGACGCCGCCGAGCTGGATGAAGCGTAACAACTTTTATGCCGAGGCCAAGGCACGGCCGGGATGGAAGGACAATGGAATTCGGCCAGACCAGGTGGGGCACGAGGGCGAGGACATGTTTCGGCTGGAGCCGCAATATCTCGACACCTATGCGCGCTACTTCGCGAAGTTCGTGAAGGCGTATGGGGCGGAGGGCATTCGCGTGGGGATGGTGATGCCGCAGAACGAGTTTAATTCTGCGCAGAATTTTCCTAGCTGCACGTGGACTCCGCAGGGGCTGGCTGCGTTTCTGCGGTATCTCGGGCCGGAGATGAAGAAGATCGACGTGGAGGTGTTCTTCGGGACGCTGGAGCGCGGCAATGCGAAGCTACTTGAGACCGTGATGAATGACAAGGACGCCGGGAAATGGGTTAAGGGCGTCGGCGTGCAGTGGGCGGGGAAGAATGCGCTGCCGGCGATCCATCGCGAGTATCCCGGCCTGCCGATCTTCCAGTCGGAGCAAGAGTGTGGCGATGGATCCAATAGCTGGAGCTATACGGGATACTGCTGGCAGCTGATGAAGGATTACTTTCGCAATGAGCGTGCGGATATATGTACTGGAACATCTCGACGCCGGAGGGTGGAAAGAGTACGTGGGGATGGAATCAGAATTCGCTGGTGAGCGTCGACGCGGGCGCGAAGACGTTTCGCTATAACCACGACTTCTACCTGCTGAAGCACCTGACGCACTTTGTGGATGTGGGGGCTCGGTTGGTGGAGGTGTCGGGAACCTGCGACGACGCGCTGGGGTTTGTGAATCCCGACGGGACGAGCGTGCTGCTGGTGCGCAACGACCTGCCGCATGCGCAACGTGTCCAGGTGCAGGTAAAGGAACGGGCGGTAATGATCGAGCTGCCTCCGGACTCGGTGGCAACGCTGACGATAAAGGATTGAGGCACGACCCGCTACTTCGGTCAGGTCTGGTGCCAACGGAGGGATTCGCCCGTCAAACCATGGAATGGGATAAAAACAAGTATTGTTGAGGCTGGATGTTTCGAGTTGGTGATCGTGTCGATGATGGAAAGAGGCCGCTGGGCCCGATGTAGGGATGTGGCGAGTAGCGCGGCGGTGGCGCTCGTGGCGACTGTGTTTGCAGGGAGCGCGACGGCGCAGGCGACGGCGTCGGTGTCGGTAAACCCGGTGGCGCTGGTGCGGCGCGCGGTGCAGTTGAGGCTGGAGGAAGAGAAGAGCCATCGACTTGTCCGGTACGTGCTGCGCAAGACGGACGGAAATCACGAGACGACCAAGGAGATCATCGAGACGAAAGATGGCGACGTGGCTCGGCTGATTGAGATCAACGGCAAGCCCTTGACCGCTGAGCAGGAGCAGACAGAGATGAACCGGCTGGATACGCTGTCCCGATCACCGGAGATGCAGGAGCGGCGGCGCAGGAACGAGCAGAAAGATGCCGCGCGCATCGATCAGCTGGTGGGGATGCTGCCGGACTCGGAGGTGTACAAGCTGGAGGGGATGGTGAGTTGTGGCGCGAGCCAGTGCTATCGCTTGAGCTTCACGCCCAATCCAAACTTTGAGACGCCGAATTTTGAGGCGGACGTGCTGCGAGGATTTGCGGGCGAAGTGTGGATTGAAGAAACGCAGCAGCGGTTAGTGCGGCTCGATGCTCACCTGGTGAGGGAAGTGACCATCGGGTTCGGGATATTGGGACGGCTGAACGAAGGGGGGACGTTGGAGCTGCAGCAGGAGTTTGAGGGGAATGCGCAGGAGTGGCAGCCTACAGTGCTGAAGATGAATCTTAGTGGGAAGGCGCTGATGTTGAAGACGGTGAACATCAGGATCAACGAAGTGGCGAGCGACTTTGCGCCCGTGCCCCCGGAGCTCGGGTATCAGGACGCGATTGCGATGCTGAAGCGACCGGAAACGTTTGCGGAGCAACGGTAGAGCGCTGGAACGGTCGGGGCTGAGCTGTTGTCGAATGTGGAGTGAAGAGCATGCGCGGAGTTGGGCGGTGGCTTCGGTATCTTTTCGATCGGCAGGAGGGTGCGACAGATCAGCTGATTGCGCGCTGGGTATTCCTGCGCGCGATGGGGGCGATTTATTTTTCGGCGTTCCTGGCGCTGGCGTTTCAGATTCGCGGAATGATTGGGACGCAGGGGATTCTGCCGGCGGGTGAATACCTGGAAAAGGTACGGACGCTGGGCGGGTTGCGGCTTTGGTATGCGCCGACCGTGCTGTGGTGGGGCAGTGGGAACCATGCGCTGATGGCGCTGGTCTGGGTAGGTTTGGTGGCGTCCGTGTTGGTGGTGGCGAATGTGGCTCCGCGGATTTCGCTGGCGGTGTGCTTTGTCTCCTTCCTGAGCTTCATTGCGGTGTCGCAGGACTTTGGGCAATACCAGTCGGACGGGATGTTGTTGGAGGCGGGGTTTCTGTCGTTGTTTGTGGCGCCGGGAGGCCTGTGGCCGGGGTGGGGAAGGAAAAGTCTGGCGATTCGGGCGGCGTGGTTGCTGCTGCTGTGGGAATGGTTTCGGATTTACTTTGAGTCGGGCGCGGTGAAGCTGCTGAGCGGCGATCCGACGTGGCGCAACCTGACCGCGATGTACGAGTACTACCAGAATGGTCCGCTGCCCACGTGGATTGGATGGTATCTGCAGCATCTGCCGTGGTGGTTTCAGAAGGCGACCGCGGGGGCGACACTGGGCATGGAATTGGTGCTGGTGTGGATGGCGTTTCTACCGCGGCGGTGGCGGATTGCGTGCTTCTGCATCGTGACGGTGTGGCAGGCGGTGGTGATTGCCACCGCGAATTATGCGTTTCTGAACTACCTGGTGCTGGTGCTGGCGGTATTGCTGCTGCATGATGAGACGTTGCGACGGTTTGTTCCGGCGCAATGGCGGGATGGGATCGAGGCGGAGGATGAGACCGCGGCGGCGAATTCGCAGGCGACGCAGCAGTTGAAGGGGTTGGCGGGAGTTGGTGTCGCGGTAACAGCGGTGCTGCTGACGTGGATTGCGTATGCGACGACAGTGGAGATGGTGTGGATGTTCTGGAGAGAAGCTCCGCTGCCGAGTTCGCCAGTGGCCGCGCTAGAGCCGTTGCGGATCGCGAATCAGTATGGATTGTTCGCTGTGATGACGCCGCATCGGTATGAGATTGAGTTTCAGGGATCGAATGATGGAAAGACGTGGACGCCGTACACGTTTCGATTCAAGCCGCAGGATGTGAACGAGAGGCCGGGGATTTATGCGCCGTATCAGCCTCGCTTCGATTGGAACCTGTGGTTCGCGTCGCTGACGACGTGGCAGAGTGCGATGATTGTGCCGCTGACGGAGGAGCGGCTGCTTGAGGGCGATCAGGATGCGCTTTATTTGTTTCGTGGAAACGCGTTTCCCGCCGCGCCCCCAAAGTTCGTGAGAGCGGTGCTGTGGCAATACTGGTTCAGCACGCCGGAGGAGAAGCGCACGCAGGGTGTCTGGTGGACGCGCAAGCTGCTGGGCACCTATGCGCCAACCATTATGCGCGCGCCGGATGGCAGGTTTGTCGAGCTCCAGGCGCCGACGCTCGACGGTGCGCCGTAGGATGGATAGGCAAACGAAAGCGATCGGTGACGTCGATGAAGGTCGGGTTGTTGTTGCTGGCAGTCTTAGGTGGGGCAACGTATGTGGGGGCACAGCAGTTGCCGGACGCACCCGCACCGCCAGCGGCGTCTCAACCGGCGGCAGCGCCTGACGCGAAGGGATTCTGGGGGCGATGGGGAGATTTTTATCGCGACGACTGGGATGGTTCGGCTGCGAAAGCTGCGGCTGCGGCGCAGGCGGCTCCGTGGCGCGGGTTGCCGTCGCCGCTTGATTCGCCGCCGTTTCCGAGCGCGGACTGGTCGTATGGCGGGTCGCCAACAATTGGAGAGTCGGATGGCAATGTGTATCCGCTGCAGACGGCGATCAACGGAGCGAAGGGTCGGACGAAGCTCTATGGATGGGTGTCGCCGGGTGTGAACCTGAGTACGTCCGGGTCGCGGAACAACCCTGAGACCAACGACATCTACTCCAACCGCCTGGAGCTGCAGCAGTTTGTGGTGTACCTGGAGCGGTTGCCCGATACCGTCCAACGCGACCATATCGATTGGGGATTTCACCTGACGTCATTCTTTGGGACGGATTACCGGTCGACGACGGACCTGGGATATCTGAGCTTTCAGTTGCTCGATCATGATCATCAGTATGGGTTTGATCCGGTGCTCGAATATCTGGATGTGTACTTTCCGCATGTCGCGCAGGGAATGAATCTGCGCATCGGACGGTTTATCTCGGTGCCCGGGATTGAAGCGCAGCTGACGCCGAACAACTACATGTTCAGCCACTCGCTGCTTTATTCGGTCGACCCGTTTACGGATACCGGAGCGATTGCTACGGTGCAGTTGAATAACCAGTGGACGGTGCAGGGCGAGATCTCAGCGAGCCATGATGTGGCGCCCTGGACGCCGGATGCGAAGCCCTCCTTCACCGGGTGCGTGGACTATACGACCAAGAGCGTGAACAACAATTTCTACCTGTGCGCGAATGGGATTAACAACGGGACGTATGCGTACAACAATCTGCAGATGTATGACGGCACCTGGTATCACAAGTTCAACAAGAGCTGGCACATGGCGACCGAGGTGTATGCGATGTATCAGACGGAGGTGCCGAGTGTCCATGGAGTGGATGGGCTGCCACCGATTACTCCAGAGAAGGGAACGAATGGAGCGAACTGCGCACCGGGAGAGGTGCGATGCTTCGCGCCGGAGTGGGCGGCGTTGAACTACATCAACAAGGAGTTGGGAGCCCATAATTTTCTGTCGCTTCGGACGGATTTTCTCGACGACAAGAAGGGCCAGCGAACGGGGTATGCCGGGAAATATAGCGAAGAGACACTCTCGTGGAACCACTGGGTGGGAACGACGGTTCAGATACGACCGGAGATTCGATTTGATCACGCGTGGGACAACACGGCGTATGACCTTGGTAAACATAGGAACCAATTCACGGCGGCGGCGGATGTGGTGTACCACTTTTGAGCGGTGGGATGTATTGAGAAGGTCAATGCGTGGGTTTGACCTTCGCGAAATGCTGGACTAAAGTTTCGCGGTGGGTGACGACGGTCACGGTACGTGCTGTGGCTTGAGGGCTTGAATGCACTCAAGGCTTCAGCGCGCGAGTGGACGTCTCAAGGCCTGAACTATGCCAAAAGAGAGAGAGGCAGACGTACGATGACGACGCGCCGTGATTTTCTACAGATGACCGCGATGGCTGCGGGTTGTGCAATCAGCTTTCCGCGCAATGCCTTCGGGCAGGACCCGGGAAACCTGAACTATGGAGTGCAACTGTACATGGTTCGGCGACAGGCGCCGAAGGATCTGGCGGGAGTTCTCAAGGCGATCCAACAGATTGGGTTCACGCAGATCGAGTTGTATCCGGTTGTCTATGACCATCCCGCGCCGGAGCTGAGGAAGATTGTGGACGATTCGGGGCTGGGTCTGGTGTCGGCTCATTTCGATTACGTGGGGTTCGAAGACAAGATCGATTACGCCAAGCAGCTGGGGCTGAAGTACATGGTGTGCCCGATGTTGCCGGATGATCAGAAGACGTCGACTACGGGGTTTGAGAAGGCTGCGGCGGACTTCAACGCATGGGGACTGAGGGTGAGCCAGGCGGGCATGAAGTTTGTGTTCCACAACCACTGCTACGAGTTCAAGGTGCAGGAGAACGGCATCACTGGATGGCAGACGCTGATGCAGGCCAGCGATCCAACGCTTGTAAACCTCGAACTGGACATGTACTGGCTGGTACAGGCAGGCCAGAATCCCGGGTTGATGATGAAGACGTATAAGAACCGAGTGAAGCTGATCCACCTGAAGGACCGGACGCCGGGAGCGCCGATCGGCTATACGACGGGACCCGAAGGCCAGCACTTTACCGAGTTGGGGAAGGGCACAATCGACTGGCCGAAGCTGCTGACGCAGGCCAAGTGGCAGGGGATACGCTATGCCTATCTGGACCAGGACGAAACTGCCGGTCCGGTGATGGAGAGCATGGCGGAGAGCTTTGCGTACCTGAAGGGGCTCAATACCTAAAAGGACTGAATGAGCGCATGTCGTCGTGATACGTCGGGTCAGCCCCCCAGGCGAGAGGCGCGTTCTAATGCTGTAACTTCTTGCAAATGATGGCTAGTTTTACGAGATGAAAGGATTCTACGCATAAAGGAGCTGTAAGAAAAAGATCAGGAGATCGTAAAAATCGTATCTGGAGGATTGACAGAAGTGTCGTAGGATATCTAACGGTGCGCCTTGTGCGACCAGCGGCCACCCGATGGCGGTTTTCGGGAAATCTTGCGAGGTTTATGAAGCTTTTTGACGTGATGTTTGGCAGGCCGTTGGCCTCCGATGAGGCGCACAGTGCACAGATCAGTCCAGCGGTGGGAATTCCGATCTTCGGGCTGGATGGTCTAACCAGCGCAGCATACGGACCTGAGGCCGCAATGACGCTGCTGATTCCACTGGGGATCTGGGGAGTGCAGCACTATCTGCTGCCGATCTTCGGCTTGATTCTTACGCTGCTGACCATCCTCTATTTCAGCTATCGGCAGACGATTGTGGCGTATCCGAACGGCGGTGGGTCGTTCACAGTAGCCAGTGAGAACCTGGGGGACAAGGCTGGGCTGTTTGCAGCGGCGGCGCTGATGATCGACTACGTGCTGACGGCGGCCGTGGGAATCTCTGCTGGCGTAACGGCGTTGGTGAGCGCATTCCAGGAGACCAAGTACGGGCCGGAACTGCATACGCACCAGATGGGGATGTGCCTGGTTATCCTGGCGGCCATCGCGTTGGTGAACATGCGCGGCGTGAAGGAGACCGGCTTCGTCTTTCTGCTGCCGACAATTCTGTTTGTGGGAACTCTGCTGACGACGATCGGGGTGGGCGTGTTCGAGGCACTGAGCACGCACGGTCATCCGATAGCGCACTCGATGCCTCCGCCGCCGGTCGATAACCCGACGAGCAAGCTTGCAGGATGGTTGCTGCTGTACCTGTTGCTCAAGGCGTTCTCGAGTGGTTGCGCAGCCATGACCGGAGTTGAAGCCGTATCGAACGGCGTTACGGCGTTCAAGGAACCGCGCAGCAAGAACGCGAACATCACCTTGACGGTGATTATCGGGATCCTGATCATCCTGCTCTTTGGACTGAGCTACGTGGCGCGGGCGTATGGCGTGACTGCGATGGATCCAAACGCCTCGACCTACCAGAGTGTGCTGTCGATTGAAGTGGCCGCAGTGTTTGGTCGGCAGTGGTTTTACTTCCTGACCATGGGTTCGGTGCTTGCGGCACTTTCGTTCAGCGCGAACACCGCGTTCGCGGATTTCCCACGTATGGCGCGCGCCATCGCGGGTAAGGATTATCTGCCGCATGTCTTCCTGCTGCGCGGTCGCCGGCTGCTGTTCTCGCACGGCATCTACGCGTTGACTGGGCTGACCGCGCTCATCCTGATCATCTTCCGGGGCGTTACCGACGCACTGATTCCGCTCTACGCCATTGGCGCCTTCCTTGCCTTCACGTTGAGCCAGGCGGGCATGGTGATGCACTGGCATAAGACGATGGACGCTCCGCACCGGCTGATCAAGATGTTTGTGAATGGGCTGGGAGCGACGGCTACGGGCGTCACGCTGTGCGTGTTGCTGTTCTCGAAGTTCCTCGAGGGCGCTTGGGTGACGGCGCTGCTGGTGCCGATTCTCATCTGGCTCATGATGGCTGTGAAGCGCCATTACACGCGAGTGCGCGCGGAGACGATCGATCCCACGCCGCTGCGGCTAACGGGCCTCGAGCCACCGATCGTTGTTATCCCAATGGCCAATTGGGACAAGGTGACCGAGAAGGCCATGCGATTTGGAATGCTCATGAGTCCGATGGTGAAGGTGGTGCATGTGGACTCGGATGACTCGGACACGCTGGGCAAGGTGTGGGAGGAGATGGTGCTGGTTCCGGTGCGAGCGAGCCAGATGGTCGAGCCGGAACTGGTGACGGTGAAGAGCAACTTCCGCACCATTCTGTCGCCGTTGATGGATTATGTGCTGAAGCTGGAGGAAGACTTTCCCGGGCGGAAGATCGCCGTACTGTTGCCAGAGCTGGTGGTCAGGCATTGGTGGGAGAACCTGCTGCACGGACAGCGCGTGCAACTGCTCAAGCTGCTGTTGCTGTTGAAGGGCAACCAGCGAATCGTGGTCGTAAATATTCCCTGGTACCTGTAAAGCAGGGATTAGGGAATAGGGATTAGAAAACGCCGCTCCTTGATGGAGCGGCGTTGATTTTTAGGCGAGGGTGCGGAGGCGGGCTACGGCCGCCGGGATGATGGCGAGGGCGCGGTTGATCTCTTCGGCAGTGGTTAGGCGGGAGAGGGAGAGGCGCAGGCTGGAGCGAGCTTCCGCGGCGCTGAGGCCCATGGCTAACAGGACGTGCGAGGGCTCGGTGGCGCCGGACTGGCAGGCGGCGCCGAAGCTGGCGGCGATGCCTTGCATGTCGAGTGCGATGAGCAGCGCCTCGGCGTCGACGTTGTCGAAGCGGAGGTTGGTGGTGTTGGGCGAGCGGTGTTCGGTTGACCCGTTGACGTGAGTGTTCGGGATCGTGGCGAGCAGGCCGGTCTCGAGCTTGTCGCGCAGGGCAGCTAGTTGCTGCGGAGCGTCCGTCGCGAGCCAGGTTTGGGCTAGTTCGGCGGCGCGGCCGAGGGCTACGATGCCTGGAACGTTCTCTGTGCCGGCGCGGCGCTGGCGCTCCTGCGGGCCTCCGTGGAGCAGAGGCGCGACGTGGACGCCGCTGCGGACGAAAAGGATTCCTGTGCCTTGCGGCGCGTACATTTTGTGGCCCGAGATGCTGAGCAGGTCGACGTTTTTCAGTGCGCCTGCGAGGTCGAGGTGAAGCTTGCCGGCGGCTTGCACTGCGTCGGTGTGGAAGAGGATGGCTGGGTTGTAGGCCTTGGCGATGCGGGCGAGCTTGCCGATGGGCTGGACGGCTCCGGTTTCGTTGTTGGCGAACATGATGGAGACGAGCTCGGTGTCGGGGCGGAGGGCGGCCTCGAAGGCTTCGGGGTTGATAAGTCCATCGCGATTGGGAGCGAGGTAGGTGACCTCGGCTCCGCGGCGGCGTAGGGCCTGCGCGGTGTAGAGGACGGCGTGGTGCTCGATTTCGGTGGTGAGGAGATGCGCGGGTTGGCGCTTGTCGAGGAAGGCGCTGAGGACGCCGTCAAGGGCCAGGTTGTCGCTCTCGGTGCCGCCGGAGGTGAAGATAATCTCCTTAGCCGAGCAGTTGAGCAGGCGGGCGATGGAGGTGCGGGCGTGGTCGACGGCGGAGCGGGCGCGCTGGCCGGCTTGGTGCGCGGAGCTGGGGTTGCCGAAGGTTTCGGACCAGAAGGGACGCATGGCCTCGACCACCTCGGGCAAAACCGGGGTGGTGGCGTTAGCGTCGAGGTAGATGCGGTCCATAGGTTCGATTGTATTCGGGGAGAGGGGCACCCCCCCTCCCCCCTGCCTGGCCCTTTTCTTCGTAAAGTATTCTAATCAGACCCGTTACATAGCAAAGTATGACCTCTTCTGGTCGTGGCTGGCCGCAAAGTGCTCCAATCAAATGGGTTAGATATCAAAGTATCCCCCATCAAAAGGAGTTTTTGTCTCCAAAGTAGGGCAAGCAATGGGGTTATCGGTAAAGTATTGCAGGCAAAGGGTTTATGCGGGGCAAAGCTCGGGGCTTCCGGATAGGTTGGGGCTAGTTCAATTGTAGGCCGTTGGCGGGGGTAACTATGCCAAGTTGTGGAAAGAGAAATCGGCAGTGGGGACGCGGGTTTGGTGAAGATGGGGAGACGGTGGGGGGTTGACATGCGGATTTTGGGGTGTTTTTGAGGGTGGTTGGCGGGGATTTATTTTTTGGGACGGTGGAGAGCGCTTTTAGCTTTTAGCTAAGGCAACGGCACGGGCAGAAGCAGATTCCCGGAGGGGATGACAGAAAAAAAGGCGAGGGCTTCGACGTGGAGGGCGCCAAGTTTGCCAAGTTTCGCCACGTAGAAAAAGAGCCTCACGGCTGCGCGGGATTCTGCGCGGCCGTGAGGGATTGGAGAAGGGTGGGCTGCTTTGGCGGCCTACTTTATTTGCTCGACCAGGACGGCGATGTCCATGTGACGGGCGGTGTTGGGGATGTCGATGGTGCCGAGCATGAAGGGTTTGTCGAGGGTGAGGACGGACGTGCCATCGAGGACGGACTGGCGTACGACCGGCTCGGTGACGCCGGCGATGGTGACGGGCTGGTCCAGGCTCGAATCCTCGACTTTGGATCGCAGGTGGACGCTGGTGCCTGTGACTGCGATGGTGGCGTCGAAGCTCATGCCGATGTCGAGATAGGTGAACTGGGTTTGTATCTCGGAGCTTGGAGAGGTGGATGCAGCGCCGCTCGCATAGGTGCCCGTGGCGACGGGCACCTTGTTTCCTTCTTTCAGGCTGCTGCGCTCTCCGTCTCCGAGCAGCATGGAATAGTGTTGGGTGCTGATGGTTTTGCCGGCCTCGAGTTCTGTGAGGGTGTAGGTGACGCGGTAGGTCTTGGCTGCGCGGTCGAGGTCGTGGATGATCTTGTCGGCGAGGGTAAGCTGAGAGGATGGCGCTTGTATGACGATTGCATTTTGTGATGCAACCAGATAAATCTTCGTGGATGGACAGAGGATATTGCGGATGGACACCTGGATTTCGTTGGCATCAATCTGCTGCGTCACACCTGCCAAGTAGAAGGTGCGGGTTTCGGTGGGGGCGTTGCGCATCGCGACGCAGGGATTTGCGCGCTCTTCGCCGGGTGCCTGATTATCCTGCGCACTTGCGGCGAGGGTGAGAGGAAGCAGGCAGGCGGCTAAGACCATGAGGGACCGTGCGCCTGTGCGGCGTGATTGCGTGAGAGTCATTGGGTGAGGCTCCGTTCGTTGAGTTTTAGTTGGTGGGGTTGGAGGTTGGAGGCGCGGGAGTAGGAACTTCCTGCGGTTGAGAGTCGGTGGTGGGCTGGAGCGCGTCCGCTACAGCGAAAGGGGCGAGAAGGCTCCTGACGTAATGCTCCAGGCTTGCGGTCTGGCGAGCTTCGGCGGCGGCGCGGAGGATGGGGGCGCGGGCGATGTCGAGCTCGGCTAGCTGGATGGGCTGGCCCGGGCGGGTGGCGGACTGGATGAGCTTCTCCTGCGCGGTGAGCGGCATCGGTGGTGCGGAACGGCTGGGGGCGAGGGTTTCGGCGCGGGCAATTTCGTCGAGGTCCTGGTCCTGCGCGGACGGCGGGAGTGGGTGAGAGATTGTCTCGGCGGCTAAAGTCGAAGTCGCGCCGGGGGCGGCTTGGCGGGGCTGACGGGCCGCGCCTTCAAGGCTGGAGATGACGGTTGCGCCGGATGGCGTGGTTCCCACCTTAGCGACGATGATGCCGTCGCGAAGATGGGGCACCCGGGATGGGGCGCCGGTGTCGGAGGCAGTTTGGGCGGTGTTGGTCGAGGTGTGGTGGTGGACGATCGTGATGGCGATGACGACGGTGAGGACGGTGCCGGCTGCGATGTAGAGGGTTCCCGGGGCGAGCAAAATACGGGGGTCCTTCACTGCGTTCAGGATGACGGCGAAAAGCGAGGCGGCGCCAGGTTGAGCTGTCGTGAAATGACGAGGCGTCGTCGCAAAGCCAGAGGTCGAGAGGGCGCGTGCTTCGGCGGCTTGTGCTAAGCGGGCGGCGATGCGCTGTTCGAGGCCGGTGGGGGGCTCGGTGGTGCGGAGGGCGTCGAGGACCTTGTCGATGCGGGCATCGGGATGCGACGGGGGATAGCTGTTGGCGGGTTGGTGATTCATGCGGAGGTTCCTTTCTCGAGCCGCTCATTCTTGTCGAGGCGCTCGCGGAGGCGGGTGCGGGCTCGGAAGAGCAGGGCGCGGACGGCGGATTCGGAGCGGTGGAGGATGGTGGCGATTTCGGTGATGCTGAGTTCGTCGATGGCGGAGAGGAGGAGGGCGTGGCGCTCGGGTTTGGGGAGGCGCTCGATTTCCCGGAGGGTCGCCGTGATCTGGCGGGTGGCGGAGAGGGCCTGGTCGGCGGGAATGGAGTGGGCGACGAGGGATTCGGCAAAGGGTTCGTCGAGCTGGTCGGGGCGGATGCGGCGGCGGCGATCGATGGCGAGATTCCAGGTGATGCGGACGAGCCAGACGCGGAGGTCGCGGATGGCAGGAAGCTTGAGCTTGTGTTCGAGGACGCGGAGGAAGACATCTTGGACGACGTCTTCGGACTCGGCGCGGTTGCGGAGGATGGAGTGGGCGACGCGGAAGAGCAGCGCGGAGTAGGCCTGGACGAGCGCGGTGATGTCCGTCTCCGATGGGGTTTCTGCGGAGACAAACGCCACGTCCCACTGCCTTTCCCAGTGGCTGGGTAACTCCAACCGACCGCTCGACGCCATGTTTAACCTCTATAGGCACAGACGGGCGAGTGGGGATTTCGCTCGGGAATATTTGGGGGGCTGCGTTCGCCCTTTAGTTGGCCTTGGCGGGCGCCGTGGTACCGGTGACGTCGAGCGTGAGTGGCGCCTGGAGGGTGAGCTGGAACTGCCAGCCGGAAGCGTGGCCTGGGCTGATGGAGCTTGAGCTGTTGGCGTGGTGGCTTAGGAGAAGAGCGCCGGCGACGAGAACGACGAAGAGGCCGACCGCACCCGCGACGATCCCCACGTGACTAGGCGTGGCTGGAAATGCCGGTTGTGTCGGCGGCGGCAGCTCCTGCGGTGTAGGCGCTGGTTCAGGAGCGAGGTCGAGGTCCATCATGGGATCCGGAGTGGCGGAGGGGCCGTGAGTTCGTGCCATGGCGAGCTGGGAATATTGAGGTGCGGGAGTTGTGGTGGGGATGGCGAAGGGACGGAGTTTCGAGATGTCGTTCGCGGGCAGCGCGACTTGATAGCCGTTGGGGAAGGTGATGGTCCTGAAGTTGATGACCGTGTTGGGATGTTTGTTCTTCGAGGTGGGCGGGGTGACGTAGTCGAGTGTGCCGGAGACAGTTGCGTTGGCGGGGATGGCGACATGATCGCCGACAATGACCGGGAAAGCGACCTGGGCGCGGATGGCCTGCCCCGCCGACTTGGTGCGGCCCGGGATGGTGGTCAGCAGCGTGAGCGGAATCACGGTGCCTGCTGGCAGGACAACGGTGGAAGGAGCGGTGGGCGCAACGGATGCTGGAGGAGGGATGGAGGATTGCTGAGCACCTGCGGGTAGCTCGGTGAGGAAGATCGTGGCGACGAGGAGCGCAGCAAATAGGCGGGTCGGCATGGGCGGAGTCCTTGCGTTGGGTAAGTGTGGAGTGGAAAGGCTAAGACTTCTTCTTTTTCTTTTTCGACTTGGAGGAAGGGGGAAGCACGGGCGTGGAGATGGTGAGTTCCGGAGTACTGGAGATGATCTCAGGTGGGGCGGGACAATAGGTGGGAGGAGTTCCGGGGATGGTGGTGGAGGGTGTGGCGGGTGTGCCGGGAATGTACGTTCCTGGCATGCCATCCGAGCCGGGGATGTAGGTACCGGGCGTTCCAGGAGTGCCAGGGATGATGGTGTCGGCCGTACCGGGGTCGGCGACGCAGAGAGTGGCGGAGTGAAACTGCTGGGGGTTGGGAGCGACGGAGAGCGGGAGGGCTGCGGCGATCTGGGTGGTGTCGAGTGGGAGAGGTGCCGCGGTCGTCATGGTGACCTTGTCGCCGTTGTCGAGGAAGAGGTCGTTGGCGGTGGTCTCCTTGATCAGGACCATGGACATGGTGGGGGGAAGCGTGGAACTGGCGAGATCGACGACGTAGTTGTTGGCGAAGATGAGCATGTTAAAGCGCAGATGGAGTACGGTCAGCCGCGTTGAATTGGTCGGAGGGGTAACGGCAGCGATTGAGCCCTCGACATACGTGCCTGCGGGGATGGCGGTGCCACCGGGCAAGAGCAGGGGTTGATCTGTTTGGGCATAGAAGTCTGAGCCAGTAAGGGTGGCGTTGGCGAAGAGCGGCCGCGTGAGCGTCATCTCAACGGTGGTGCCGGTGGGAACGGTGATCGTGTTGGTGGTTTGCGCGGAGAGTGCGGGATGAAGAGCGAGCAGAAAGACAAGCGAGAGACGCATAAGACCCACCTTGCGGGTTTGGAGGGACTGCTGAAAAGTACCACTTAGTTGGGTTAGACACGGCGTTGATGTGATTGTTGCGATCATTCTTACATGAGTGGACGGCGGCTTATGTGACGGCGAGATTTCTTCTCACGGTTGAGAATCTCAGGAGTCATTTCGATGGAATACGAGCGTAGTATGTTCTTGCATCCCGCACGCGGGACAGGCAGAGTAGAACGGATTTTTAAAGGAGCTAACGATGCGGTTGAGGACGATGACGATGGGTTTGGCGCTGGGTACTTGTTGCCTGGTAAGCGTGGGTTCTGTTGCGGCGAGCGCGCAGATGAAGATGGATGCGCCGATGAAGATGGGTGCGACGTCGCCGGCGAAGGCGCTGGATGACCTGCTGAATTTGTATGAGAACGATGCGATGGGCGTGGTGAAGGCAATGCCCGCGGACAAATATAACTTTGCGCCGTCGGTGGCGATTTTTGTGCCGGGGCAGGGTGTGAAGTTCGGAACCGTGCGGACGTTCGTGCAGCAGGTGACGCATGTGGCCGAGGCGAATTATTACTTCTACTCGGCAGTCGGTGGGATGAAGCCGGACGTGGATACGAAGGCGATCGAAAAGATTACGACGAAGGATGAGGCTGTGGCGGCGCTGGCGGCGTCGTTCGCATTTGCGCATAAGGCGATTGCGACGATTACGCCCGAGAATGCGTTTGAGCCGATTAAGCCGATTGATGGCCAGAGCACGCGCGCGACGCTCGCTGCCTTTGGCGTGGCGCATGGCTATGACCACTATGGGCAGCTGGTGGAGTATCTGCGGATGAATGGGATTGTGCCGCCGGGAAGCAAGTAAAGGCAGTGGTTAGTGGTTAGTGGTTAGTGGTTAGTGGTTAGTGAGTAGTGGGTCGTGAAGAGCGAGTGGGGGCTGCCGGCGTCGGTGGCCTCCTTTTGTTTGGGGCGATGGGTTGGTGCTAGGTTGGGGTGGTGAGGTGTCGGGATGGTGGATGCTGGGCGGGTGGTTGCGAATCTGGAGGAGCTTAGGGCGCTGACCGCGGATGAGCATGGGGCGCAGCGGGTGGCGTGGTCTCCGATGTGGCTGAAGGCGCGGGCTTGGTTTGAGGAGAAGCTGACGGCGGTGAGCGCGGCGACGGGCGCGGAGTTGGAGGACCACTACGATGCTGCGGGGAATCACTGGGTAACGCTGCGAGGGGAGAGCGAGCGGGCGCTGGTGGTGGGGAGTCATCTGGACTCGGTGCCGAATGGTGGGTGGCTGGATGGGGCTTTGGGTGTGATGGCTGGGTTGGAGGTGTTGACGCATGCTGCAGAGGTGTATGGGGGGCGGCCTCCGGTGACCGTGAAGCTCGTGGACTGGGCGGATGAAGAGGGTGCGCGGTTTGGGCGGAGCTTGTTTGGGTCGGCTGCGTTTGCGGGGAAGGCTACGGTGGAGGCGGATCGGGGGCGGACAGATAAGGATGGGGTGACGCTCGAGGAGGCGCTGGCACAATGTGGGGTCGACGTGGAGCGGGTGGGGGACGCGGTGAAAGAGCAGAAGGATTTGGCTGCGTATCTCGAGCTGCATATTGAGCAGGGGCCGATTCTTGAGCGCGTGGGGAAGTCGCTGGCGGTGGTGCAGGGAACCAAGGGCGTGGAGCGTTGGGCGATTACGTTTCGTGGGCAGGAGGCGCATTCGGGATCGACACCGATGGAAGTACGGCGCGATGCGCTGGCGGCGGCGGCGAAGTTGGCGCTGGAAATTCGGCCGATTGCGCGAAAGCACTCGCAGGCTGTGGCGACGATGGGGAGCGTGAAGACGTTTCCGGGGATTGTGACGGCGGTGGTAGGACGATGCGAGACGACGCTGGATATGCGGGATTTGGATGCGGAGGTGCTGGCGCAGATGTTGCGTGAGGCGCGGGCGGCGAGTGAGCGGTTTGCGAAGGAGGAAGGGTGCTCGGTGGAGTGGGCGAAGATCTGGTCGATTGAGCCGATACCGTTTTCGCCGGCGTTGATCGCGCTGGCGGAAGAGGCGATTGTGGAGACGGTGGGGACGTCGGAGAAGCTGCCGAGTGGGCCTCTGCATGATGCGGCGGAGGTTGCGCGGCTGGGGATTCCGACGGTGATGATGTTTGTGCAGAGCCTGAATGGGCTTAGCCACAATGCGGCGGAGGACACCAGGCGCGAATACCTGGAGCAGGCCGTGGAGGCGTTTGTGCGGCTGAGCGAGAAGACGATGGTGTGGATTGGGCAGGAGGGCACTCGGTGAGCCGAGGGTAAGGCTCCCACTTTCGGTGCGGATGGTGCATAATCTAACCTTCATCCAATAGCCCGGGCATCCAGCAGGCTCCAACTGGCGGACGTGGATTTGAGAAGGAGATGTGCTCGTTCCCATGAGTGAGGCGACCAACTTTTTTTCGAAGGCAGGGGTATCGGCGGAGGTTGCGGCGCGGTTTGCCGATCTGCATCCGCCGCTCGAGAAGACTGCCGCGGTGACCGAAGCTCTGCGATGTTTGTACTGCTTTGATGCGCCGTGCATGGGGGCTTGTCCGACGCACATTGATGTGCCGAAGTTCATCAAGAAGATTGCGAGTGGGAATTTAGAGGGGTCGGCCAAGACCATTCTCGAGGCGAATATCCTGGGGGCGAGTTGCTCGCGGGCTTGCCCGGTGCAGGTGCTGTGCGAGGGCGCCTGCGTGATGCATCGGTACAACAAGCAGCCGATTGAGATTGGAAGGCTGCAGCGGTTTGCGATGGATGCGCTGCATGCGTCGGGCGACCCGCTGCCATTCACTCCGGGCGCGGACACGGGGAAACGAGTCGCGTTGATTGGCGGCGGACCGGCGTCGCTGGCGTGTGCGGCGGAGTTGCGCAGGCGAGGTGTGCACGCGGTTATCTTCGACGCGAGGCCACTGCCCGGTGGTCTGAATACGTATGGCATTGCGGAGTATAAGTTGCCGCTCGCGGAGAGCCTGCGCGAGATCGACATGCTGGCACAGCTGGGTGTGGAGTTTCACTTCGAGACGATGGTGGATGCGGCGAAGCTTGCGGAGCTGGAGGCGAGCTATGACGCGGTGTTCCTGGGGATGGGGCTGGGCGCGATCCACAAGCTTGGCGTGACGGGCGAGGAGCTTGAGGGCGTGACCAATGCGCTGGATTTCATTGCGGGGTACAAGAGTGGGGCGCTCAAGGAGGTGCCATCGCGCGTGGCCGTGATTGGCGCGGGCAATACGGCGATTGACGCGGCGAATGCGGCGGTGAGGCTGGGCGCGAAAGAGGTGCACATGGTGTATCGGCGCGGGTCGGAGCAGATGTCGGCGTTTGGGTTTGAGTATGAGCATGCAAGGCAGGAGGGTGTGCGGTTTCTGTGGCACGTGACTCCGGTGAAGGTTGTCGGCGAGAAGAAGGTGACGGCGTTGGAGTTGGCTCGCCTGGAGTCTGCGGAGGACGGTTCGCTGGTGCCGAAGGAGGGGCCGCACATTTTGTTGGAGGTGGACCTGGTGGTGTTGGCGATTGGGCAGGGGACGCATGCGGAGTTTGTGAGCGCGGCGGGGAATAACAGTGCGGGGAAAATTCGGCTGGAGCGGGGACGAATTGTGATCGATCGCGAGACAGGGCAGACGTCGAACACGAAGTTTTTTGCGGGTGGCGATTGCACTAACGGCGGGCGCGAGGTGGTGGATGCGGTTGCCGATGGAAAGCGCGCGGGGATTGGGATTGCGGTGTGGCTGGCGGCGAAGTTGGAGGGAAACCATGCCAACGCTTGAGACTACGTTTGCGGGGATTAAATGCCTGAATCCTTTCTGGCTGGCGAGCGCGCCGCCGACGAATTGTGGCGAGCAGATTATGCGAGCGTTCGACGCCGGGTGGGGCGGTGCGGTGTGGAAGACGATTGGCGAGCAGGTGACGAATGTGAGCTCGCGCTATTCGTCGATTGATTGGAACGGGCAGAAGATGATGGGCTTCAACAACATTGAGCTGATCAGCGATCGCCCACCTGAGGTGAACCTGCGCGAGATGGCGGAGGTGAAGCGCCGGTATCCAAAGCACGTGGTGATTGCGAGCCTGATGGTGGAGAGTAAGCGCGAGGTTTGGCACGAGATGGTGCAGCGCGCGGAGGATGCAGGCGTCGACGGACTTGAGTTGAATTTCGGATGCCCACATGGGATGAGCGAGCGCGGGATGGGCTCGGCGGTGGGGCAGGTGCCGGAGTATTGCGAGCAGATTACGGGTTGGGTAAAGGAGAAGGCGCGGACGCCGCTGATCGTGAAGCTGACACCGAACATCGCAGATATTCGCATGCCGGCGCGTGCGGCTCGGCGTGCGGGAGCGGATGCACTGAGTGCGATCAATACGATTAACTCGATTACGGGGATTGACCTGGATACGTTGGAGCCGCGGCCGAATGTGGATGGCAAGAGTTCGCATGGTGGATATTGCGGGCCGGCGGTGAAGCCGATTGCGTTGAGCATGGTGCAGCAGGTGATGAGCGATCCGATGGCCGCACTGCCGATGAGTGGTATCGGCGGCATTGGAAGCTGGCAGGATGCGGCGGAGTTCATGCTGCTGGGCGCGGGTACGGTGCAGGTTTGCACGGCCGCGATGCACTATGGGTATCGCATTGTCGAGGACATGGGTGATGGATTGCTCGCGTGGATGCGGCGCAAGGGGTACGAGACGATCGACGATTTCCGCGGATTGTCGCTGCCGAATATGCGCGACTGGAAGCATTTGAATTTGAACTTCCGTGTCGTTGCTGAGATCCATGCTGACAAATGTATCGGCTGCCAGCTTTGCTATACCGCGTGCTGGGATGGAGCGCATCAGTGTATCCACCTCGACCGCATGGACGGTGGCATGGAGCAGCCGGTGATGGGGACGGATCCGCGGTATGCGCAGCACGAGCCGAATCCGCAGGGCAAGCCTACGCCGGCGATGGTGTTTGCGCAGTCGGTGAAGACGATTGTGACGACGCCGATTCCGAAGCTGGATTTGGATGGTGAGGGATCGAACAGCATGCTTACGCCGCTCGAGAGAATTCCGCGCGTGGATGTGGATGAATGCGTGGGGTGCAATCTGTGCTCGCTGGTTTGTCCTGTGCCGGAGTGCATCACGATGGAGCGCGTTGAGACGGGACTGTGTCCGGAGACGTGGGCGGAGCGCGTGGCGAATGCGGAGAGTGTGAAGGCGTAGGGAGGGGCTATGGGAATTCTGATTAAGAATGGAACGGTGGTGAGCGCGACCGAATCGAAGCGAATGGACGTGCTGATTTCGGCCGAGATGATTGCGCGCGTGGGAGTGGGGATCAACGAGAACGGACACGAGGTAGTGGACGCGACAGGGCTGCTGGTGATGCCCGGCGGAATCGATGTGCATACGCATCTGGATATGCCGTTTGGTGGGACGACTTCTGCCGATGACTACACTACGGGTACGCAGGCGGCGGCGGTGGGTGGGACGACGATGCTGATTGATTTCGCGCTACAGAGCCAGGGGCACACGATGCGCGAGGCGTTTGATGTGTGGCGAGCGAAGTCGCGCGGTAAGGCTTGCGTGGATTACGGGCTGCATATGGCGGTGACCGATCTGGGGCCGGGCGATGGGGCGCAGGGATTGCGAGAGATGGAAGAGATGGTCGCCGAGGGCATCTCGAGTTTCAAACTTTTCATGGCGTATCCGGGCGTGCTGATGATTGACGACGGGCTGATGTTTAAAGTGATGCAGAAGGCTGCGGCGCTGAAGGCGCTGTGCTGCGTGCATGCGGAGAATGGCAGCGCGATTGATGTGGTCGTCGCGCAGATGATTGCGGAGGGGAAGACGGAGCCGCACTATCACGCGCTGTCGAGAAGTCCGAAGGCAGAGGCGGAGGCTACGCATCGCGCGATTGCGTTGGCGGATATGGCGGGGGCTTCGGTGTACATTGTGCACCTGTCGAACGAGGATTCGCTGGCGGCGCTGAAGTTTATGCAGGGGCGTGGGGCGAAGGCTTTGGCGGAGACTTGCATTCAATATCTGGTGCTGTCGATTGAGGACCAGATGCCGGGCAAGAGTTGGGAGGAGGCGAAGTATGTGTTCACGCCTCCCCTGCGCGAGAAGTGGAATCAGGAGAAGTTGTGGGAGGCGCTGCGCGATGGATCGCTGGCGGTGGTGTCGACCGACCATTGTCCATTTCGCTTCGCGGATCAGAAAGAGTTGGGGCGCGGAGACTTTCGCAAGATCCCAAATGGCGGGCCGGGGGTGGAGAATCGGCTGCAGATCCTGTGGCACTTCGGTGTGAATGCGGGAAAGATTTCTCCGGAGAGATTTGTGGCATTGATGGCGACGAACCCGGCGAAGATCTTTGGCATGGAACGGCATAAGGGGCGGATTGCCGAAGGGCTGGATGCGGATATTTTGCTGTGGGATCCAAAGGCGGAGTATACGATTTCGGCGGAGACGCAGTGCATGGCGACGGATTACTCGATGTTTGAGGGGTGGAAGGTGCAGGGCAACGCAGCGAAGGTGTGGTCGCGCGGCGAGTTGGTGGTGGACAACGTTGCGCAGCCAGGAAGGTTCCTGGGAGTTACGGGCAGGGGACGGTTTGTGAAGCGCGAAGCGAATGGTGGGGGGATGGGTTGAAGGCGCCGCTGGCGAACCTACGGATGGATAGCGACGAGTTTGCAGGCGAGTACGCGCCGGATGCGCGGCTGTATAACGATGACCTCGCGCCGACGATGCCGGCGCAGCGTACGTGGGGAACGTACAACTACGTGGCGCTTTGGTTTTCTATGTCGATGGAAGTAACGACGTACATGCTGGCGGCGAGCCTGATTGCCGGCGGCATGAACTGGAAGCAGGCGGTGGGGACGATCCTGCTGGGGAACTTGATTGTGCTGGTGCCGATGCTGCTGAATGCGCATGCGGGTGCGAAGTACGGGATTCCGTTTCCAGTGTTTGTGCGGGCGAGGTTTGGGCCGGTG
>Ga0302220_10000273_pt1 | contig 45810 bp, 49 predicted proteins | sample II_Palsa_E1_3_FD_194572 | JGI IMG/M metagenome (GOLD analysis project Ga0302220, IMG submission 194572) | Peat permafrost microbial communities from Stordalen Mire near Abisko, Sweden - II_Palsa_E1_3 | ecosystem: Environmental > Terrestrial > Soil > Palsa > Peat permafrost | place: Sweden...
CGCCCGGCCCGCGACCGCGCCGCGCGGGCGCCCGAGCCAGGCGCCGGCGCCGACCCCCGGGTTCCCTGCGGCCAGAACGGAACAGATCTCGCCGGAAGCCTCAGCGGGGCAAGTCCGCCCATGCGCTTCTTGCTGTTATCACCTATTCGGTCAGCGCTGGTCCAGCTGGTCGAGATGGGCCTCGACGCGGCGGAGCAGCCTCCGGAGCTGGGCGTGCTGTTCCTCCGACAGCCGCCGCTGGTGGCCGCCTCCATCCGGGCCCAGATCTGCTCGACGGCACGGCGGTGCACGCAGCCCTCCTCCGTCAGGTGCACCAGAACCACCCGGCGGTCGTCCGCCGATTGCTGCCGGGCGACCACCCCGCCCGCTCCAGGGGCTGCGACCCGGCAGGACCCCGTGCCCTGAGGATTGATCAACGCGGCGGGGTCACCGCGCGTACCGCGTTGCGCTCACAGATTTTCAAATTTTGTCATTTGTCCGGCGCCGAGGGGGCCTGCCCGCTGGGGCACAAGGAAGCCTGGTCGGGTGAGCGAAGCAGTTGGCCGGGGCGGCCGCCGACCGTACGCGCGGCTGGACCGAGCGGGCCGTAAGGGGCGGGCTGTGGGCAGGCCCAGGTGCTCGGCCAGCCAGGGCCCGGTGACGCTGGCCGGATCCCGCGCGACGTCCTGCGGTGCGCCCTGGGCGACGATGCGGCCCCCGTCCGGCCCGCCGCCCGGGCCCATGTCGATGAGGTAGTCGGCCGTGCCTAGCAGGTCGAGATCGTGGTCGATGACGATGATGGTGGCCCCGGCATCGAGCAGCCGGTCGAAGACACCGACGAGCGTGCCGACGTCCAGCGGATGCAGCCCGGTTGACGGCTCGTCGAAGACGTACAGCGAGCCGCGCTGGCTGCTGCGCAGGCGGGAGGCGATACGCAACCGCTGGGCTTCGCCGCCGGACAGGGACGGCGTCGGCTCGCCCAGACACAGGTAGCCCAGCCCGACCTCATCGACGGGCCGCAGGGCCGCGGCGATCGGGCCTTGGGCACCGAACCGGGCGAGCGCGTCGTGCACGGTAAGGCCGAGGACGTCCGAGATCGTGAGGCCGTCGACGCGGACGGCCAGGGTCGCGTCGTTGAAGCGGGCGCCGTGGCAGGTCGGGCACTGAACCGTGATGTCGGGCAGGTACTGCACGTCGAGATCGATGTCACCGAGGCCGCGGCAGGTCGGACACTGGCCCTCGCGGGTGTTGAAGGAAAAGTGCCCAGGCTTCCACTTCTGGCGCCGCGCGGCGGGCGAATCGGCGAACAGGCGGCGTATCGGGTCGAAGGCGCCGGAGTAGGTCGCCGGCGTCGACCGGGCGTTCTGGCCGATGGGTGAGGCGTCGATCTGGACGACCTGGCCGATGCCGCCGAGGTCGAGGCCACGGACGTAGCTGGGCAGCGCCGATCCGTTAAGCAACGCGCGGGCGGCAGGGACGAGGCTGTCCAGGACGAGAGCGGTCTTCCCGGCCCCGGACGGGCCCGCCACCGCGGTGAGGCGGTGCAGCGGAAAGGCGGCCGTGACACCGTACAGGTTGTAGAGGTCGCCAACCTTCAGGGTGATCCGGCCGCCGGCGTCAGCCGCCCCGGGGCCGGACGGCACGGCCCGGTCCCGCCGGACGGTGGCCGTCCCGGCGAGAAAGGGGCCCATGATCGAGTGCGGATCGGCCGCGAGCTGGTCCGGGGTGCCCTCGGCGATGATGGTGCCGCCATGAGCCCCGGCGGCGGGGCCGAGCTCGATGATCCAGTCCGCGGTGCGCATGATTTCCCGCTCGTGCTCCACGATGACGACGGAATTGCCGTTCCGGGCGAGAGCGGCGATCGTGGCGTGCAGGCCCTCGATGTTGCTGGGGTGCAGCCCAACGGACGGCTCGTCGAGCACATAGAGCATCCCGGTGGTATTTTCGCGCACCGTCGAGGTGAGCTCGATCCGCTGCCGTTCTCCGGCCGACAGTGACGCGCCGGAGCGGTCCAGCTGGAGATAGCCGAGCCCGACGTCGAGCAGCGGCGTGAGTGTGCCGTTCAGCTCGCCGATCAGGCCTGCGGTCAGGCGGCCCAGCTCCGCGGGCAGCTCGCCGGGCAGGCCGGCCACGAACGAGTGCAGCTCATCCAGGCGAAGCGCGCTGATCTGTGCAATGTTCCGGCCGCCTAGCTGCGAGGTCAGCGCCTCGGGGCGCAGCCGGGTGCCGTGGCAGACCGAGCAGGTCCGGATGACCAGAAAGCGGCGTACCCGCCCGCGGCTGACTTCGGTGTCGCTGCGCAGCGCCCGCTCCACGGTGGCGATGGCGTTCTCGTAGGTCACGTTGAGCTGCACGGGCCGTCCCGACCGGCCCGAACTGAAGGTCACCCGCCGCTGGACCGGCTCGCCGTGCAGCACGATCTCCCTTTCGCGCCGGGTCAGTTCCCGGAACGGGACGTCGAGCCGGACCCCGAGCTCGCGGGCCGCGTACTGGTACAGCCGGCGCGAGCCCGCGTTCCACGGCAGGACGGCGCCTTGCTCGATGGTCTTGCCCTGGTCGGGAACGAGGGTGTCCACGTCGACCTCGGACCGCACGCCCAGGCCATTGCAGGCCGGGCAGGCGCCATAGGAGTTGAACGAGAAGGACTCGGCGCTGGGCGCCTGGAAGTGCACGCCGCACACCGGGCACACGATCTCCATGTCCTGGGTCGCGACCGACGGCTCGACGCGGTGCCCGTTTGGGCACAGTTGGGAGCCCAGCCGGGACGTCATCAGGCGCAGGACGTTCAGGACCTCCGTCATGGTCCCGACCGTGCTACGCGGGCCGGGCACCGGCGGACGCTGGCGCAGCGCCAGCGCGGGTGGCAGGTGGCCGATCCGGTCGACGTCCGGCCGCTGGGCCTGGGTCAGCCGCCGGCGGCTGTAGGTGCTCAGGGCCTCCAGGAAACGGTGCATGCCCTCGGCGTAGAGGGTGCCGATGGCCAGGGAGGTCTTGCCGGATCCGGAGACGCCGACGATGGCCACGGTCCGCCACAACGGGACGTCCACGTCGAGATCGCGCAGGTTGTTGTGCCGGGCGCCGCGCACTTCGATGGCGGTCGGCAGCGTGCCGGGCACGGGCAGCCCCGGGCCGGCGCCCGCGGCTGGGGTGAGCCCGCGCCGTCCGTCGAGTGCGCTCCAAGGAGGGCTCATCTCTCCATAGTGACGGTTATGGGTTAACCGGCACCAATCGCCCGGGCAAGATGGGACCATGCACGATCTTGTGCCGGCGGCCATCCCGGCCGGCCGGCTGTGCAGCCTGCCGCAGCTCACGCTGCAGGCCGGCCAGCTCACCGTGCGCCCCTGGCGGCTGTCCGACGCTGAAGCGGTCGTCGAGGCGTACCGTGATCCCGATATCCGGCACTGGCATGTCCAGTCGATGACGGAAGACGAAGCACTCGCGTGGCTGGCCTCGTGGCCCGATCGCTGGCGGGCTGAGACCGGCGCCGGGTGGGCGGTCACGCAGCTTGACGTACTGGTCGGCCGGGTCGGGTTCCGGTCGATCACCTTGCGCGAGGGCACGCCGAGCTCGCCTACTGGACCGTGCGGGCCGCCCGCGGGCGCAATATCGCGCCGCGGGCGGTGCGGGCCGTGTCGACCTGGATGTTCCAGTCGGTGGGACTGCACCGGATTGAGCTGTGCCACTCGGCGCTGAACCCGGTCTCGTGGTACTTCCCGGCGCTGGAGACGGTGCCGGCCGCGGTGGTCGATCATGTGCGCCGGGATCTGGGGCTGGCTGAGGAGATCGCCGCCGTACACGCGGCAGCCCGCACGGCTGAGCGGCACCGGGACCTGGTCCGCCGTCGGTTCGGGGTGGTCCTGGATCCTGCAGGGGCGCGGAAGGTGGCCGCCGATGCCATCCGGGAAGCCGCCTACGCCCGCAATCATCCCCCCGACTTGATCAATATCGCGCTGGAACGGCTGGTGGAGAGCTGTTTCGAGCTGCCGGCGTTCTCCACGCTGGACAAGATGGCCTCACGGATCCGCAGTGAGGTCAACGCCGAGATCTTCGGGGGAATCGCCGGCCGTGCCGGCCCGGCCGGGTTGCCCGGCTGCAGGTCCTGCTGGACCCGGCCGGGCCGGGCGGGAAGACCGGCTTCGACCGGTTGAAGCGCTCGGCGCCACGGCCGTCGTGGACGAACTTCCGAAGGCAGCTCGATCACCTGCGGTGGGCCGACGATCTCGGCGACGCCGCCGGCTGGGTTGAAGGGGTGCCCGCGTCGAAGCTGGCGGACTTCGCCGGGGAGGCCGACGCCGCCGACGCGGCAGTAATGCGCGACTACGGCGAGGCCAAGAAGATCGCCCTGCTGACGGCCCTGGTGTCCGCCGCGCAGGGCAAGACCCGTGATGATGTGGCGGAGATGTTCTGCCGCCAGGTAGCCACGCTGACCAAGCGGGCCGCTGCTCATCTTCCGAGCGGCTAGAAGCCCGAAGCGGCTACGAGGTAGTCGGCCCCGCCCGCCCGGCGATCCGCAGCGCCGCGGCCACCAGCCGGTCGGCACGGGCGGCCGCGGCCGGCTCCTCGGCGATGGTCTGGGCGAGCAGCTTGTCCGGGTCCTCGCCGGCCCGCTCGGCCTCGGCGCGTCCGCCATCATCCAGCCAGCGCCGCAGTTGCACACCGTCGACCTCGGGATGGAACTGGACGGCCAGGTTGACGCGGAGCGCGAACGCCTGCACGCCGACGTCGTTGCGGGCCAGCAGTCGCGCGTCCGGCGGTGGCAGGCACTGGTCATTGTGGAACTCCAGCCACGGGCCGAAGTCGATGAGATCCGGGTCAAGCGACTCGATCATCGTCCAGCCGATCTCAGCGCGGCTCGCGGGCTCCACCCGGCCGCCGAGCGCCGCCGACAGGGCCTGCGCGCCGAAGCAGATTCCCAGCACCGGGACACCGGCCCGGCCAGCTCGCCGCAGCCAGGCCAGCTCGTCACCGATCCAGGCACCGATGGTGGCCTCGTCGTAGACCGACCACTTGGCGCCCAGCATGACGACGTGGTCCACGCCGTCTAGCGCGGGCAGCGGCCCGCCGTCAGGGACCAGGTGCACGGCAAGCTGCGCACCCCGGGCCGCGAATGCGGCCCCGATAAACCCGGCATCGTCGATCTCGTGGTGACGGATCACCAGCACGCGCATGCGCCAACCTCCCGACCGCGCCGTGCCCTCAGGGCACTGTGTTACTGAGGCACTGTGTCACTGTGTCACTGAGGGCACTGTGTCACTGAGGGCACTGTGTCACTAAGGGCAGTGCCACTGAGGGCACCATGTCCCAAACGGCACTTTGTTATCCGGGACACCAGGGCCGCCAGTGCGCAGTCATCTGCGCCGAGCCGTGCTCCGGCCCAGCCGGCGCAGGACGAGGAAGGCGAACGGGATCAGCCACCACGGGAACAGGGCACCGTGCCCGGGTCCGCGGACAGCCAGGACAACCACGACGGATCCGATGGCCGCCACCGCTACAGCGGCCCAGGCGGCCAGGGCGCGGTATCCGGCTCGCCGGGGGCCAGCGGCGTCGGTCGCCTCCGCGACGGCCAGGGGCGGAAGGTCGGCCATCAGACCGGCCAGGTCCTCCCCGGTCCGCGCGCTGAGTGCCTGGCCGGTCCGCTCGTCGAGTTCGGCAGCGGTCAGGCGGCCGGCCTGGAAATGCTCGCTCAGTTCTGCTAGCGCGCTGTCACGATCGGCATCGGACACCCTGAGATATCCGGCCGCGCTGGCCCTCGGGCTGGTGTCCATGACGCATCCCTTTCCTGCTCAGGCACCCGGCGTCAGCCGGGCCCGGTCCGGGCGAATCTCTGGCTGGTCTTCCTAGCGGGAAGCCCCCGCCGGCGCGGCGGGAGATTCCCTGCGATCTGATGTCGTGCGCCTTCGGCTAGGCCTGCGCGCGAGCCGGCGTCCGCGGCGCGGCCTCGGCGGCAGCCACGGGGAGCTTGCGGGCGCGCAGCCTCAGGACGACGAGCCGGGCGGTGACCTCGGTCAGGGCCATGATGACCAGCGCCGCCACCCAGGCGTCCGCGCTGGTGATGCTGTGCACAGCAGAGAACCGCGCGATGGCCGGCCCGGCGCCGTGGCCGGAGAAAAAGGCGAAGGCCATCCGGGAGCCGATGCCGGCAACCCACAGCACGGCGGCCACCCCGCCGGCCCTGGCGAGTGCCACGCCGTCGCCGCCGCGCCGCATGCGGGTCGCCATCGCGCACCCGATGCCCAGGGCCGCCCCGGTCGCGGCCAGGGTGAGGTCGAGCGCAATGTCGTTGCCCGCGGTCGGGACCGCGCGGAGGTAGTAGGCAGCAGCCCCGGCCACCAGCGCGACCGGCAGCACGAGACTTATCAGGTCGAGCCGGCTCTCCCGGATCTGGCGCAGCACGAGCAGGACGAGGATCGCGTTGATGATGTATCCCGTGGCATTCACGGTGTTCCTCCGGTGGGTAGGCGGTCCCCGTTAGGACCGGCACCATGAACGCTAGGTCGGCAGGCCCGCCAGGCCATCGGTCCCCGAGTGGAGCTTTCCGCTGGCCTGAGCTCCACCCTCGGGTTGACCGGGCCCCTAGACCAGGGCCCGCGACCCGCGAAGCGTGCCCCTGGCTCGGCGCCGGCCTCAGCTGGGCGTGGCCAGCCCGTGCCGGAACGCGTACCCGACCAGCTGCGCGCGGTCGCGCAGGCCGGTCTTGGTGAAGATGTGGTTGATGTGCGTCTTCACCGTGGCCTCCGAGACGAACAGGGTCGTGGCGATCTCCGTATTGGACAGCCCGGCCGCGATGTGGCCCAGCACTTCCACCTCTCGCGGGGTCAGCTCGTCGGGGAGCCGGGCCGGCCCGGAATCGGCGGCCGCGCCGGATGCGCCGGCGGCCTGGGCCACGGCGAAGTGCCGGCCGCTGCCGAGGGCGTCGAGCAGCCGCCGCTGTACTGACGGGTCAAGCTGCGCCTGGCCGGCGGCTACCGCGGTGATGGCCCGGTGAATCTCGTCGGCGCCGGCGTCCTTGGTCAGGAATCCCCGGGCACCGGCCTGCAGCGCGGAAAAGACCCAGGCATCGTCGGAGTACGTGGTGAGGACGACCACGCGGGTCTCGGGCTGTTCCTCGCGCAGCCGCTCGGTGGCCTCGACCCCGTTGCACCGCGGCATGTTCAGGTCCATCAGGACGACGTCGGGGCTCAGCTCACCGGCCTGGCGGACGGCGTCGTCGCCGTCGACGGCCGCACCGACCACCTCGATGCCCGGCAGCAGTCGGATGAGCGAGACGAGCCCTTCCCTGACGATCTTCTGGTCGTCGGCTATGAGCACCCGGACCGGCGCGCCAGGCGGTGAGGTCCCGGTGCCAGGGCTAGCGGGATCGGCCGGAGTCATGGCGCTAGCCCGCTGGCGAGGCCGTGTGCAGGAGAGTCCGGCAGCGCGGTCGTCGTGGGCGCCGGGAGCCGCAGCCGGACCGCGAAGCCCGGGCCGGTCGGCCCCGCCGTCAGGCTCCCGCCCAGCAGTTCGGCCCGCTCGCGCATGCCGGTCAGCCCGTAGCCGCCGAACGTCAGCCCGGCCGTGGTGTCGGGCGGGTCCGCCGACCGGGAATCCTCGATGACCAGTTCGACGGCATCCTGCTCGTAGGCCAGCCGCAGTTCGGCACCGGCACCCTGACCTGCGTACTTGGCGGTGTTGGTCAGCGCCTCCTGCGCCGTGCGGTAGAGCGCGAGCCCGACCTCGGGCGGCAGCGGCCGCTCCGGGCCGGTGACGCTGAGCGTGGCCCGGACTCCGGTCGCGGCGGTCGCGTCTCGCACGAGGCGGTCCAGCAGAGCGGGCCCGGGCAGCTCGTCACCCCGCAGCGCGGCGATCGCGCGCCTGGTGTCGGTGAGTCCGTCACGCGCTATCCGCTGACCGCGGCTGACCTGTTCCATCATCCGCTCCATGGTGTCGGCACCGGTCTCCGCTTGCCGGCCGAGCAGCTCCATCGTGTCCAGCGCCAGGACCAGGCCAGACAGCGCGTGGGCCAGGATGTCGTGGATCTCGCGGGCCAGCCGGGCGCGCTCGGTGAGCGCAGCCGCCTCGGCTTGCGCTGCCTGGGAGGCCCGCAGCTGGGTTAGCAGGTCCTCGGCCCGCGCCTGAGCTACCCGCGCCTGGTCCTGCGCAATCCGGGCTGACCGGGTGAAAGCGCCGACAGCGAACACGAACGCGGCACCGACATCCTGGCTGACCAGTTCGGAGACGGACAGCGCGCCCGCCAGCAGCGCGGCGAGATTCATGGCGGCCAAGACGGCCAGCCCGGCCATGATCGCCGGGATCGGCGGCGCGCGCATGCCGAGTGCGGCCATGGCCACGTACACCATCACGAACCCGGGCGTGTTCGGCAGCAGCCCGGCCAGTGCCACGCCCGCGAATCCGACGGTGAGCAGGGCCGCGATGTCGGGGCCGATGGACTCCGGGCCGCGGATGAAGATGAAGGCGGTGCCGCCCGCGGCCACCAGCGTGGCCGTGGCGGCGACCACGATGACGGCGGCGGACTTGCCGGGCAGGGCTAGGCCGACCCCGACGACTGTGACCAGGACCGCTGCGATGGCGGCCGCGAAGGTAACCCGCCGCAGGCCAGCCGTCGCCGCCGGCGGCGGCGCACCGCCGGCGTTCCGCACGTCCTGGTCGCGGATGTTCCCCGGACACTCGCTCGGCATGGCGCCAACAGTAAACGCGATGCGGTGCTAGGGCATCGGCGCACGGGTGGAACAGCGGCGACGGCTGCTCCACCCGCAGGCTGACTCACCGGGCCCGCACTGGGTCCACGGCATCGTGATGAGCAGCCGGGAGGGCAGCTTCGCCGGGCTCGGCGGCCAGGCGGGGCAGGATGCGATCCAGCCGGCCGGGCTCGCGCGCACTGGATCAGGCAGGCTCCAGAATTTCAAAGCACAGGGCGTCGCACTCGATCTCGGCAGCAGTCATGGCACAGATCAGGGCCTCACGCGAGACCTGGGTCAGGCCACGCCACGGGTCGGCGAGCAAGAAGTCGCCGGATGAAGTATTCCCATACACGACAACGCTATGAGTTCCGATCGCTCCGCTGACGTCATCAGCTACTTCCCGCCCGGGCATGGCCTCAGCCAGCCTTCCATGGCCGTAGGGAGGAGCCGTGCACACGCTCACCCCGACGGGGCCGCTTTGCAGCTTTTCGTAGATGCCGCTCGAGCTGACGTGCGGAAGGATGACCAGTTGTCCACCGGCCTCGAGGTATTGCACGTACCCATCAACGTACGTTCGAGACAATGCCTTGCCGAGCGAGGACACGTGGTGGCTGTCCCTGACCGCCTTGAGGCGGGAAATGAGCCTGGGACTGTCGAGGGACGCCCACGCGAGGGCGATGATGAGGAAGTCGAACGTGGTCAGGCGAGCCGTGTGCCCCTTCCCTAGTGCCCAGGTTGCGAGCTGGGCCGTAAGGCTCCCTGGGAGCTCGGCACCGTCGACGTCCGCCCGTGGAGCCGAACGGTAGATGTCCTCAGGTGTCAGGCTCGATCCGTAGTGCGAGAGCTGCATGGCGAGCGCCGTGTAGCCGCAGTTCACCTCAGCCGTCTGAAAGAAGTGCGTGAGATCGTGCTTCACAGCTTCCAGGCCGGCCTCCACCGTCACAAATTCTGGAGCATTGACGAACTTGCATCGCCACTGGCGGGACCCCCCCTAGGCAAGTAACTTTACCTTCCGGATGGTAAAGTTATGAGATGCGACCAAGTTCGAGGATCCAGATTCTGCAGGCGGCGGTGCGGGTGACCGAGCGGCACGGCATCACCGCCCTGACCCTAGAGGCGGCGGCCGAGGAGGCCGGCCTGACCAAGCCCGGGCTCATGTACCACTTCCGCACCCGCGACGACCTGCTGATGGCGATCCAGCGGCACCTGACCGGAACGTGGGAGGAGCAACTGCTCACAGAACTGGGCAAGCCGCTGGAGCAGTCGACGGCGCAGGAGCGCGCGGCGGCCTATGTGCGGGTCAATGCGCATGGCTCGGCCAGCAAGGCGGACCTGGCGTTCATGGTGGAGTCGGCAACCAGCTCCGAGCTGGCGCAGGTGTGGAACGACCTGATGGCGCGCTGGGTGCCCCAGCCGCCGGAGCCCGATCCGGCACAGCTGGACCTGTTCCTAGCGCGGCTGGCCGCCGACGGCCTGTGGCTGTTCGAGGCGACCAGGCCGGCCCCGCTCGCCCCCGAGGTCAAGGAAGCCCTGATCCGCAGGATCGCCGCGCTCACCGAACCACCGGCCTGACACCGCCGTGCACCCCTGCCCGGCGCCCCGCACGGCCCATGTCAACCAGAAAGTCATAGGTGCACCCATGAGCAAGACACGACGCTGGCTGGTCCTGGCCACCGTCTCGGCGGGACTGCTGATGGTCTCAGTGGATACGACGGTGCTCTACACCGCCCTGCCCACCCTGACCAGTGACCTGCACGCCGACGCCCAGCAGAAACTGTGGATCATCAACGCGTACCCGCTGGTGATGGCCGGGCTGCTGCTCGGCGCGGGCACGCTCGGAGACCGCATCGGCCACAAGCGGATGTACCTGGCCGGCCTGGCCCTGTTCGCAGCCGCCTCCCTCCTGGCCGCGTTCGCCCCCTCCCCGCCGATGCTGATCGCCGCCCGGGCCTTCCTGGCGGTCGGGGCGGCGGCGATGCTGCCCGCCACCCTGTCACTGATCCGCATCACCTTCGACGACGAGCACGAGCGCGGCCTCGCCATTGGCGTCTGGGGCACCATGGCGGTACTCGGCGCCGCGCTGGGCCCGATCGTCGGCGGCCTGCTGCTTCAGCACTTCTGGTGGGGCTCGGTCTTCCTCCTCAACATCCCCGTCGTGCTGCTCGCCCTGGCCGCGACGGTCGCTTTCGTGCCGGGCGGCTCGGGTCACCGCGACCGCCCCTGGGACCTGATCGCCTCTCTGCAGGTCATGGTCGCCCTGGCCGGCCTCGTCTACGCCATCCAGGAAGCCGCCAAGCCCGACCCGATGCCGCTGGTGATCGTGCTCGCCCTGCTGGCCGCAGCCGCCGGGTGCTGGATGTTCGTACGCCGCCAGCGCCGCCAGGCCTACCCGCTGATCGACTTCTCCCTGTTCCGCGACCGGAGCCTGCTCACCGGCGTGATCGCGGCCGCACTGGCGATGGCCGCCACCGTCGGTATCGACCTGGTCCTCACCCAGCGTCTTCAGCTCGTCCTGGGCCTGACCCCCCTGCACGCGGGCCTGATCGTGACAGCGTTCGCGGCCGGCTCCCTGCCCGTCGGCGTGCTGGCCGGCGGCCTGCTGCACCGCACCGGGGTGCGCCCGCTGATCGGCGGCGGCCTGCTCCTGGGCGCCCTCGGCGTCCTGGTCACTCTGCTGCTGACCCCGGGTGCGGTCCCCCTGCTGGGCGGCGGCCGGAGCCCGGCATGGGTCGTGCCGGGCCTGGTCCTGGCCGGCGTGGGCCTGGGCATCGTCATGGTCGCAGCCTCGGCCGGGATCATCAGCGGCGCCCCGCCGCAGCGCGCCGGCATGGCCTCCTCCATCGAGTCGGTCTCCTACGAACTAGGCAGCCTCGCCGGCGTCACCGTCCTGGGAACCATCCTCACCGCCGTCTACACCAACACGATTCACCTCCCCGCAACCGCCCCCGCCCAAGCCGCCGGAAGCATCGACGAAGCCCGCGCCGCCGCAGGCCACCTCCCCGCCGGCCAAGCCCACACCCTGCTGGACGCCGCCGCCAGCGCCTTCGACAACGGCTACACCCTCGTCCTGGCCATCACCGCCATCGCCCTGGCCGCAGGCAGCGCCTTCACCTACCGCTACCTCAAGCGGCAGCCCACTACCTCCACAGAACAGGCCCGGCACCCCGAACTGGCCCAGCACGGCGGTTAGCCGCTGCAGCCGACCGGCTCCGGAAGACGAACCGCCCCGGCTCCCCGGGCGCCGGACCTGCAGCTCAAGTCTTATCGAGAAATCCCGGCTGGATATGACCACGACCCCGGCAGGCCACGTCACAGCGGTCAGCAAACCGTGAGGTTCTAACTTTTCAAGATCAGCTCATGGCGGGTTTTGCCCTTATCTTGGCCGCACCCCTTTCATGGCCGCAGGTTCTGGCCTCGGCTAGCGATTATGCGGCCCGACCCGGGTCTTGCTGGCCCTGCGCGCCATCATCCCCATGCCCGCCCGGCCTAGCGACCTACTGATTTCGCCGCGGCGGATCCGGAACCGGTCCTCGCCCCGCGGCCGGCCGCCGGGCACCCCGCCATTGGCCAGGATCACCCGGCGCGACGGCTCGTTGCCCGGGTCACACGTCAGCAGGACCTCGCTGAGGCCGGGACGGCGGCACTCCACCAGCCCGGCGGCCAGCATCCGGGTGGCGTGGCCCGGCCGGCGCCAGGGCGCCACCACGTGGTAGCCGACATGGCCGCCGACCTCGGCCAGCTCGGGCGTAAGGCGGTGCCGGATGATCAGCGTGCCGAGGTAGTACTCGCCGGAGATGTACCAGAACACCGAGGAGGGCACGCCCCAGCGGGTCCGTACCGCGCGCCGTTCGGCGACATAGCTGGCGAAGTCCTCGCTGGCCGGTCCCAGCCAGTCCGCAGGCGCGCCGCCGACTACGCAGTCGGCCTGCTCCCCCACCAGGTAGGACGTCCGGACGGCCACCGCGGGCCGCGTCAGGCGGGGTGGCTCAGGGAGACGGATCACGGCGTCAGTCCGCCCGGTATGCGCCGGGAGCGCCGGGAGCGCCGCTTATTGAGTCGCGGCCCGCGAAGTCCGCCCTGCCATCCTGGCTCAATTATTGGCTTACGAATTCGTTCGTAACGAACATGTTCGTTAGACTTGGGGCCGGAGCCGGAGATCCCGGCCCGGCCGCACCCAGATGAGGGGCGCGGCCTGCGCATCCGGGAGGACGTCATGACCATCACCGACCCGACCCGCAGGCCGGCGGCGGACCCGTCCCGGCTCACCGGGCGGCTGCGGGCCATCCTCGCCGTCGTCCTGATCGCCGACGTCCTCGACCTGATGGACTCCACGATCACCAACATCGCCGCCCCCACCATCGTGCGCGACATCGGCGGCGGGCAGTCGCTGATCAAGTGGCTCGGCGCCAGCTACGCCCTCGCCCTCGGTGTGCTGCTCATCGTGGGCGGCCGCCTCGGTGACCGGTACGGCAAGCGGCGGATGTTCCTGATCGGGATCTCCGGGTTCACGCTCGCGTCGCTCGCGTGCGGGCTCGCCCAGGACCCCGGCATGCTCGTCGCCGCCCGGCTCGTGCAGGGCGGGTTCGGTGCCCTGTTCATCCCGCAGGGCATCGGCATCCTCACCGCGGCCTTCTCCCGCGACCAGATCCCCCGGGCGTTCGCCGCGTTCGGGTCGGTGCTGGGCGCCTCGGCCGTTCTCGGCCCGATCGTGGCGGGCTTCATCATCAGCGCCAACATCGCCGGCCTGACCTGGCGGCCGGTGTTCCTGATCAATATCGTGCTCGGCACGATGGGCCTGATCGCCGCGGTCAAGCTGCTGCCCCAGGACCAGGAGCAGGAGTTCCACGTCCCGATCGACGGGCTGGGCGCCGGGCTGCTCGGCGCCGCCATGCTCGGCCTGATCTACGGCCTGATCGACGGCTCCACCGACGGCTGGACGGCGGTCCCGGTCGCGAGCCTGATCGCCGGGGTCGCGCTGTTCGCCGCGTTCGGCATGCGCCAGCGGCTGGCCACGGACCCGATCATCCTGCCGTCGCTGCTGGCCAACCGCGGGTTCACCGCTGGCCTGCTGCTCGGCCTGGCCTACTTCGCGACCGTGAAAGGCCTACGTCCTGTCGCTGTTCTTCCAGAACGCCCTGGGCCTCAGCGCGTTGCGGGCGGCGCTCGGGCTCAGCCCGCTCATGGCCGGCATCATCATCTCCTCGTTCGTCGGCCGCCCGCTGATCCCGAAGCTCGGCCGCCGGCTGGTGGTCATCGGGCTGCTGTTCAGCCTGGCCGGGGTGGCCGGCGTGTGGGCCACCGTGCTGGCCCAGGGCACCGGGACCAGCGTGCTGGTCCTGGTTCCGTCGTTGCTGGTCCTCGGGTTCGGCATGGGCGCCTGCTTCAGCAGCATCTACGACGTCGCCATCGGGGACATCGCCCCGGCCGAGGCCGGCAGCGCCAGCGGTGCGCTCAGCGCAGTACAGCAGCTCGCCGCGGCCATCGGCTCCGCCGTCGTCACTACCGTCTACTTCAGCCAGCAGCAGCAGCACGGCAGCGGGCACGCCATGACCGTGGCCGTTGCGGTCGTCGGGGCCATCACCGTCGCGTGTCTGGGCCTGGTGTGGCTGCTGCCGAAGAGGACGTCCGCCGCCGGGCCCGGCCCGGCGTAGGCCGGGCGTGGCCCGTCCGTCGTCAGCTGCCGCGGCGCTCGGCGTCGGCCCGGCTGCGCAGTGGCTGCTCGGCGGGCCGGGGCTGCTCGGCGGGCTGGGGCCGATGGTTCCCGGCGGGCAGCTCACTGTGCTGAGCAGCCGGATCAGGGGCAGCCTGGGCAGGCGCGTCCACGGTGACCGGCGGCGACGCCGCCACGGCTTCCTCATCGTGGGCCATCGCGACCGGCGACTTGGCGATCTCGATGTAACCGACCACGATCAGCGCCAGGGACACGATCTCCGGGATGAGGAACCAGCCGAGCCGCAGCTGCTCGTGGAACAGCATGACCCCGTAGGTGATGCTGATCAGCGCGTCACCGACGGTGAGCATCGGCTGAGAGGCGGCCAGCGTGCCGGCCTGGAGTGCGTTCTGCAGCAGGAACAGCGAGCCGACCCCGGCGACAGCCACCCCGTACAGCTGCCAGGTGGAGAAAAACGCCGCCGGGCCCTGGTCGAGCGCCGCCACGGCCTCTTTCAGCAGCGCCGCGGTCAGCGCGTACCCGCACGCGGCGGCCAGGCCGAGCAGCGCGGCGCGCGGCTCGCCGCTGACCCGCAGCGCGGCCGTGATGACCACGGCCTCGAAGGCGCCGGTCGCGATCAGGGCCAGGATCCAGGTGCCGGTGGCTGCGTGGTCGTTGCCGCCGCTCGGCTGGGCCGCGGCCAGTCCGGTGCCCAGGCTGACCGTGACCAGCGCGACGGCCCCCCAGGTGCGCAGGGCCAGCCGGCGGTGCCACACCCAGCTGCTGAGCAGCAGGGTCAGCGGCAGCTCGACGATGAAGATGGGCTGGACCAGCGCGATGGGGCCGGTGGCCAGGGCCCCGGCCTGCAGCAGGGACGCCACGATGACCATGCCGATCCCGGCCAGCCAGACCTTGCGGTGCAGCAGGTCGGCGATCAGCCCCAGCCCGAGCGGGCGTGACGACTTGGCCTGCGACGCGGCACGACGCTGCAGCACGGCTGCGGTGGCATTGCTGGCCGAGGTCAGCAGGGCCAGCACAATAGAAATCACAACACTGTTCCTACCCCCGGGGGTTCACACGCTATCAGCCATTATGTCGGCCAGACAGGCACCCGTGACTGGAGACGGCCGGGTCCCGGTGGCCGGCGCGGGCGCCCGCTAGGCCAGACTGGCTCCCCGAAAGAGGCGCCTGGCCCGGACGGCCGGCCAGCTGGGAGGAGACGCGGCGTGCCCGACAGGTACCCCGAGATCGAGCCGTACGACCAAGGGCTGCTCGACGTCGGCGACGGCAACCTCCTGTACTGGGAGGCCTGCGGCAACCCGGATGGCAGGCCCGCGGTCGTGCTGCATGGCGGGCCCGGGTCAGGCTGTTCCCCCGGCATGCGGCGCAGCTTCGACCCGGCCGCCTACCGGATCATCCTGTTCGACCAGCGCGGCAGCGGCCGCAGCACACCGCACGCCAGCGACCCGGCGGTCAGCCTGGCCGCGAACACGACCCCGCATCTGGTGGCCGACCTGGAGCGGCTGCGCACGCACCTGAGCGTGCAGCGGTGGCTCGTCTTTGGCGTCTCCTGGGGCACCACGCTCGGGCTGGCGTACGCGGAGCAGCACCCGGACCGGGTGTCGGAGATCGTCTTGCTCAGCATCAGCACGACCACCCGGCGCGAGGTGGAGTGGATCACCCGTGACATGGGCCGGGTCTTCCCCGAAGCGTGGGCCAGCTTCCGTGACGGCGTGCCGCCCGCCGACCGGGACGGCAACCTGGCCGCGGCCTACAGCCGGCTGCTCGAAGGCCTGGACCCGGAGGTGCGCGAGCGGGCCGCGCGGGACTGGTGCGCCTGGGAGGACACCCATGTGGCCACCCACCCCGGGTTCCAGCCGAGCCCGCGCTACCAGGATCCGGCGTTCCGGATGGGGTTCGCCCGCCTGGTCACCCACTACTGGGGGCACGGGGCCTGGCTGGACGAGGGCATCCTGCTCCGGGAGGCCGGACGGCTGCGCGGCATCCCCGGCGCCCTGGTGCACGGCCGGCTGGACATCAGCGGCCCGGCGGACATTCCATGGCAGCTGGCCCAGGCCTGGCCGGACGCGCAGCTGGCGATCGTCGAGGGGGCCGGGCACGGCGGCGGCCCGGGCATGCAGGAACCGGTGATCGCCGCCACCGACCGCTTCGCGCGCCGCTAGGCCGTATCACGAGCGCAGCCACGATCGGGAACAATGTCCTGGTGCAGGACACCTCCCCCGCCCCCCGCCGGGAACGCCCGGTGGCTGAGGCCGGCCCGGCGCCGTTCGCGGCTGACCCGCCGGCTGGCCGCGTCTTCGCCGGCCGCCGGGCGATCCGCAGTTCGGACGTCACGCCTACGGGGGTCTGCCGCCTCGACGCACTGGCGCGTTACCTGCAGGACGTCGCCGAAGACGACGTGGCCGCCACCGGCTGGCAGGCCCCCTACGGGTGGCTGCTGCGCCGCTGCACGGTGACGGCCCGGTCCTACCCGCGGCTCGGGGAGCGGCTGGAGCTGCGCACGTTCTGCTCGGCGACCGGCCCGCGCTGGGCGCAGCGCACCACCACGGTCGCGGGGCCCGGCGGTGACCTGATCCAGGCGGTGGCCATCTGGGCGGCCGTCGACCTGGCCACCGGACTGCCCCGGCCGCTGGGCGAGGACTTCCAGCGCCTCTACGGGGAGGCCAGCGGCGGCCGCACCGTGTCGGCCCGGCTGTGGCTGCCGAAGCCCGATGCGCCTGACGTCCCGGGCCAGGCCCGTAGCAGCGAGGCTGACGTACGGGACTGGCCACTGCGGGTCAGCGACTTCGACACGGCCCAGCACGTGAACAACGCCGTACACTGGGCTGCCCTGGAGGACGTGATCGCCGGGCTGGGGTGGCGGCCGTCCACCGCCGAGCTCGAGTACCACCGGGCCATCCGGCCGGGGGTGCACCCGCGCCTGCTGACCGGGCCCGGGCACCGGGCTTGAGGCGTACGCCTGGCTGCTGGACGGCACGGACCGTCTCGCCTCGGGACGGCTGGCCCGCTGACCCTGTGCTCGCTAAAGGGGTGAGCTGACGGGCGGGGCCCGCGGGCAGCGGCTCGGTGACGGGCGAGGCCCGCAGGCAGCGGATCAGCCGCCCAGGTAGCGCAGCACGGCCAGCACCCGGCGGTTGTCGCCCTCGGACGGCGGCAGGCCGAGCTTGCCGAAGATGCTGGCCACATGCTTTTCCACCGCCCCGCCCGAGATGACCAACGCCGCGGCGACGCCGACATTGGAGCGGCCTTCGGCCATCAGCACCAGCACGTCCCGTTCCCGCCGGGTCAGCGTGGCCAGCCCGTCGGCGTGCCGGCTGGCGCGGAACAGCTGGCTGACGACCTCCGGGTCGAGCGCGGTGCCGCCGTCGGCCACCCGGGTCAGCGCGGCCACGAAGTCGGCCACATCGGCCACCCGGTCCTTGAGCAGGTAGCCGACGCCGGCCGCGCTGCCTTCCAGCAACAGGGCCGCGTACCGCGTCTCGATGTACTGGGACAGCATCAGCACCCCGGTGCCGGCATGGTCCTGGCGCAGCCGCAGCGCCGCCCGCAGGCCCTCGTCGGTGTGCGTCGGCGGCATCCGGATATCGACCACCGCGACGTCCGGCTTGTGCTCGGCCACCGCGGCCAGCAGCGCGTCCCCGTCGGCGACGGCCGCGCATACGGCGTGGCCGCGGTCCTCCAGCAGCCGGGTGAGCCCTTCCCGGAGCAGCGCCGCGTCCTCGGCGATGACCACCCGCATCCTGTCCACGTCCTCAGGCCTTCATGGGGAGCTCGACCGAGATCCGGGTGGGCCCGCCCGGCGGGCTGTCGACCACCAGGCGCCCGTCCACGGTTCCGACGCGGCGTTCGAGCCCGGCCAGCCCGCTGCCCTGGGCCGCATCCGCCCCGCCGAGGCCGTCGTCGCACACCTGGAGGCGGAGCACCTGGTCATGTTCAGAATCAGTAATCCCGACGCAGACGTCCACGTTGTTCGCGGCGCTGTGCTTGGTCGCGTTGGCCAGCAGTTCCGCCATGCAGAAGTAGGCGATCGTCTCGATCGCCGGCGTCGGCCGGGCCGGGAGGTCCGCGGTGATCTGCACCGGGATCGCGCTGCCCGCCGCGAGCGTGGCCAGCGCCTCACCCAGCCCGACCTCCAGCACCGGCGGGTGGATGCCACGGACCAGTTCACGCAGCTCGACCAGGGCCTCCTTGGCGCCCAGGTGCGCGGCGTCGACGAGCTCGCGGACCCGGTCCACGTCCGGCGGCTGGCCGTCGGCGCCGAGTTTCTCCTTCGCCATGCCCAGGTTCATCGCCATCGCGGCCAGCCGTACCTGCGCGCCGTCGTGCAGATCGCGTTCCACCTGGCGCAGCAGCGCCACCGAATCGTCGACCACCCGGGTCCGGGCCTGCTCCAGGTCCCGGACCCGCTGGGCGAGCGTGCCGGGCCCGAGCAGCGAGCGGATCAGCCAGCGGTCCACGGCCACCGCTCCCCTGGTCAGCCAGGGTGCGCTGAGTAGCAGGAACGCACCGAAGATCGCCACCAGCAGGCTGCCGCCCCAGTCGCTGGCGTGCACGAAGCTGCTGAACGGCGGCGGGGTGATGGCCACGGCCGGCTTCAGGGTGGTTCCTCGCGGCGGGTTGCGGAACAGCGGCCACCACAGCGGGTAGCTCAGGTCGACGGCGCCGCACACCCAGAACGACAGCACGAGATACTGGGCAAACCCGAGCGGGGCCCGCAGCAGGACGTAGCCGACCGCGCGCCAGGCGGGGCCGTCCCGCAGCCGCGCATCGAGCCGGACGATGACGCTCCCGCTGGGCCGGCGGAACGGCGGCGGGCCGGCGACCTGCTCCCCCAGCAGCCGGGCCACGACCCCCCGGTACAGGCTGCCGAACCGGCGGGCGAGCCGGAGGGCCAGCACGACCCCCAGCAGGCCGACGACCGTGCCGAGCACCGAGGCCGAGACCAGCAGGCTCGGCGCCAGCACCCACCCGACGACCAGGAAGCCGGCCAGCCCGACCGGCACCGCTACCAGGCAATATTCGATCTCCCGGCGGGCTCGTGCGCAGAACGGGGCACGCAGGATCTGCCGGGCGAGCGCCGCCGGGGCACCGCCGCGCAGCGCCGGGCCACGCGGCGACGTCACATCCCCCGAAGCGGAGCCGCCCATGGGCCCATTGTCCCGTTCAGGCATCCCGCTTGGCCAGCACTGCCGTGCCCGCGGCGAGCAGGACCACCGTGTACAGGCAGAGCAGGCCCAGCCCGGCCCACGGTGGCAGGGTGTGGGCGACCGGCTTGACCGCGGTCAGCGAGTTCGCCGCGATCGGTTCGGGCAGGAACTTCTGCACCGTGGGCTCCAGCGAGGCCGGGAGCGGAACGGTCAGCAGCGGCAGCACGAAGATGACCCCGACCGCGGCTGCGATGGCACCGGCCGTGTGCCGGATGATTGCCCCCAGGCCCAGGCCGATGAGCGCGGTCAGGCAGAGATAGCCGCCGCCCATCAGCACGGCCCGCAGCACGCCGGGCTGGCTGAGGGTGGCATGCGGAGCCGGACTGGCCACTGCGGCCTGGCCGGCCAGGAAGCCGGCGAAGGCCAGGATCTCCCCGGCGGCCAGGGTCACGGCGCCGAGCACGGCCGCCTTGGCCGCGAGGACCAGCGGGCGGTTTGGTACGGCGGCGAACGTCGACCGGATCATCCCGGAGGAAAATTCGCTGGTGATCACCAGCGCGCCCAGAGTGGCCATCAGGAGCTGGCCAAGGGCCAGGCCCGTGAGGCTGTTATTGGCCGGGTCGAACGACGCCCGGGCGGCGGCCGGCATGTGGGACCAGTGGGATGTGCCGATGGACATCACCAGAATCGCCAAGCCGATGACCGCGGCGGCCGTGAGGCCGAGCAGCCAGCCGGTCGAGCGGACGCTGCGGAGCTTGGCCCACTCCATCCGGGCCACGCCGGCGAACCCGTAGTGCCCCTGCTGACGACGGGTGGCCGGAATGGGGGTCACCGGGACGGCGGTCATGCGAGCCTCCTCAGCTCAGCCGGGTCCGCGGAGCGCGGCCCGGCGCCGCGGCCCTGGTATCCGGCCCCGTGATAATGGGCCCCGTGATAATCGACGCTCCCGGAGGTCAGCGCGAGGAACGCCTCTTCCAGCGAGCTGGCCCGGGCGGACAGCTCGGCTACCGTGGTCTGCGCGAGCAGGCGGCCCTGGCCGACCACGATCAGGTCGTCGGCGGTGAGCGCCATCTCGCTGATCAGATGGCTGGAGACGAAGACGGTGCGGCCCTCGGCGGCCAGCGACCGCAGCAGCATGCGCAGCCACCGGATGCCTTCCGGGTCGAGCCCGTTGACCGGCTCGTCGAGCAGCAGCACGCCCGGGTCGCCGAGCAGCGCGGTTGCGATGCCGAGCCGTTGCGCCATGCCGAAGGAGAAGGTGCGGGCCCGCTGGCCTGCGGCCTGTTCCAGGCCGACCATCGCCAGCACTTCCTCGACCCGGCGGCGCAGGATGCCGTTGCTGGCCGCCAGCGCGCTCAGGTGAGCCCGCGCGCTGCGCCCGGGCTGGAAGGACTTGGCCTCCAGCAGGGCGCCGACCTCCCGTAGCGGCCAGCCCAGCCCGGAGTAGGGCCGCCCGCCGATCCGCGCGTCCCCGCCGTCGGGGCGATCCAGCCCGATGAGCATCCGCATCGTGGTCGACTTGCCCGAGCCGTTCGGGCCGAGGAAGCCCGTCACCGTCCCCGGGCGCACATCGAAGCTGAGCCTGTCGACGGCGACGGTGTGGCCGTACCGTTTGATGAGATCACGGGCCTCGATCACCGGTGACCTCCGGTGCGCGCCAGGGGCCGGACGTCGCGGGCCGCGCCGGAGCCGGACGCGACGCGGCCGGAGGGGCCGGAGCCGGACGCGACGCGGCCGGAGGGGCCGCGGCGGGCCCGGTGCCGCCGGATGAGATAGCCGCCCGCGCCCAGCAGGATGGCGACGGCCGGGCCGCTGCGCACGGCGAACACGCCGGCCAGGCTGGGGCCGCCCCAGGCGTTACGGTAGCTGGCCGGGTCGCCGTAGTGGACGATGAAGAATTCGGCGGCCCCCCGGCCCACCAGGAACGCCGCGAGGACACCTCCCGCGGCGAGGCCGATAACCTTCGGCAGCCGCCGCCGCCAGCGCGGCCGGGCGGCGGCCACCGTGAGTACGGCGGCGGCCGAGAATAGTGCGATCAACGTGACGGCGCCGGTATGCATGGAACAACCTCCCGTAGTGGATGGTCAGATCCGCCCGCCGGGTGGCCCGCCCGGGCCGGTGAGCAAGGCAGAACTGCCTACGGGACATCAACCTAGGGACGCAGGGCGCGGCACAGAACGCAGCTTTCACCCGTCTTGGCCCGGGGGTTTTCCCCCGTAGCGCCGAGCCGGCGGCTCAGGAGGGGCACGGCTAGCCAGGCGATGCCTCAGACGCGGGCGGTGCCGATGAGCCCGTCCCGGGTGACCAGGGCGGCCAGCTCGTCTTCGGCCAGACCGTCCGTGCCGTCCGGCCGCACGGGCAGCACCAGGTAGCGGGTCTCCGCAGTGGAATCCCATACGGCGATGTCCACCGCTTCGGGCACGACCAGGCCAAACTCGCTGAGCACGGCCCGCGGCTCGCGCACGGTGCGGGACCGGTAGGCGAGGCTCTTGTACCAGCTCGGCGAGGGCCCCAGCAGGGCGACCGGGTAGCAGGAGCACAGGGTGCAGACGATCACGTTGTGCCGCTGCGCGGAGTTGGCCACGACCCGCAGCTGGTAACCGCTGACCTGCGGGCCGAACCCCAGTTCGGCCGCCGCAGCCGAGCCGTCGGCCAGCAGCCGTACACGGAACCGGGGGTCCGTCCAGGCGCGGGCGACGAGCCGGGCCCCGTTGATGGGCGTCGCGCGGGCGTAGAAGCGGGCCAGGGCCTCGTCCAGCTCACCGTCGCTGGCCAGCCCCGCGGCGATCACCCGTTCCTCGAGCCGCCGTACCCGCGCCGCCACGGGAAGATCATGATGGTGCGGCTCCGGGGTCACCGTTCCTCCTGTGGGCCGTCGTCCTCGTCGTCCTCGCCGTCCTCGCCGTCGGCCTGCTCCAGATAGCTCGCCCAGAGGTCGGCCAGGACCGTGTGGCGGCCGGTCCCCCATAGTCCGGCCGCGGCGAACCGGACCGTGTAGACGATTTCGGCGCGCGGGGCCGCGACACCGCGGGCCACGTCGTCGGGCAGCGGCCATTCGCGGCCGGCGTAGACGATCTCGCCGACCTGCCCGCGCAGGTACCGGGGCAGCCGGGTGTGGTGGTCGGGGTCCGCTGAACTGGTCCGCACCCGTGTTCCCGGCCGGAGCGTCATGCGACGCCCTTCCTCGCCACCAGGATCTCCAGAGCTTGCAGCCAGCGCTCGTAGTAGGACGCCGACAGGTAGCGTTCCGGCGGCAGGCTCTCGATCGTGTCTCGCAGCTCGTCCCCGCTGAACAGCCCGCGCCGCCCCAGCACCCCGGCGAGCGCGTAGACCCGCGCCTCCCAATCAGCGTGAAACGGCGGGCTGTCCTGACTGCCGGGTATCTCCGGGACCGGGCCGAACCCGGTCTGGCCGCCAACGTCATGAACCCTGCTCACCCTGATGACGCTAACCCAGACTGGCCGCCTCCCGCACGGCCCCGGGGCGTACGGTCGGGGGGTGACGAGCTACCGCCAGCCTGGCACCGTACTGACCGATCACACGTTCCGTGTGCCGCTCGACTACGACCGTCCAGACGGAGAGCACATCGAGGTGTTCGCCCGCGAGGTCGTCGCCGCGGACAAGACCGGCGCCGGCCTGCCGTGGCTGCTGTTCCTGCAGGGCGGGCCCGGACTGGGCTCACCCCGGCCGACCGGCCAGGACAGCTGGCTCAGCCGGGCCCTGAACGACTACCGCGTGCTACTGCTGGATCAGCGCGGCACCGGCCGGTCCACCCCGGCCAACCGGCGGACCCTGGCCAAGTTCGGCTCGCCGGCGGCTCAGGCCGACTACCTGGCGCTGTTCCGCGGCGACAACATCGTCCGGGACGCCGAACGGATCCGGGGCGAGGTCACCGGCGGTGCGCCGTGGAGCGTGCTGGGGCAGAGCTTCGGCGGATTCTGCGCGGTCACCTACCTGTCGCTGGCCCCGGAGGGGATCCGCGAGGCGTTCATCACCGGTGGGCTGCCCGGGCTCGACGTGACCGCCGACGACGTGTACCGGGTCGCCTATCCCCGGGTCACCGCGAAGAACACCGCGCACTACGAGCGCTACCCGGTCGACGTGGAACGCGCGCGCCGGATCGCCCGCTACCTCAGCGGCGGCAACGTTCAGCTGCCCGGCGGCGGACTGCTGAGCGTGGAGAACTTTCAGGTGCTCGGCCGGCTCCTCGGTACGAGCCACGGCAGCCACACCCTGCACTACCTGCTCGAGGACGCCTTCGACGACGGCGACCTGTCCGACCGGTTCCTGCGCGAGACCGAGTCGCACCTGACCTTCACCTCCGGGCCGCTCTACGCGGTCCTGCACGAGGCCTGCTACGCGCAGGGTTTCGCGACGAACTGGTCCGCGCAGCGGGTCCGGTCCGAGTTCCCGGCGTTCGACCCGGCCGGTGCGCTGGAGGGTGACGCCCCGCTGATGTTCACCGGCGAGATGATGTATCCGTGGATGTTCGAGGCCGATCCGGTGCTGCAGCCGCTGGGCGCGGCGGCCGAGCTGCTCGCCGAACGGGACTCCTGGCCGCTGTTGTACGACCCGATCATGCTGGGCGCGAACGAGGTCCCCGTGGCCGCGGCGATCTACTTCAACGACATGTACGTCGACCGGGACGATTCGCTGCGGACCGCCGTCTCGATCCGCGGGCTGCGGCCGTGGGTCACCAGTGAGTACGAACACGACGGCCTGCGGGTCAGCCGCGGCGCCGTCCTGGACCGCCTGATCCAGATGGCCCGGGGAAACCTCTAGGGCAGTGCGGCCCTCGGCCAGATCGCCTTCCGGCTCGCCAGCTCAGCGGAGCCCGCGCACGCTGCGGCTGGCCAGCACCAGCCCGCAGGAGCCGATCACCACGGCCGCGCCGAGGAGCAGGGCCCCGCGATCACCCAAAGCGCTGGCCAGCGGCGCGGCCAGGAGATAGCCGAGCGGGACGAACGCGACGGAGCCGAACCAGTCGTAGGCGCTGACCCGGGACAAGATGGCCGCAGGGATCGCCCGCGGCATGGTGGTATCCCAGAGCGTCGCGAAGATGGACTCGTTCAGCACGGCGAAGGTGAGCGCGACCTGGACCATCGCCGATCCGGCCAGCGAAGCCGAGTAACCGAGCACGAACAGCCGGTAGTCGCGCTCGGCGAGCACACTGCGCCTGGCGGTTCCTCGCAACCGCAGGATGGCCTTGACTCTCCGGCCGGCGTCGCGGAGCGGTCGGCCATCGCGAACAGCACGGCGCTGACACTCAATCGGTACCCGTGCTGCGGGGCGGCTTGGCCCGCTCGTGGAGCGTCACGCTGGCGGCCCGTATCGCATCCAGGGCTGCCTGTCAGTCTGCGGGTTCAACCCACAGCTCCGCGTCGACCCCCAGCCTCTGCGCGCCCGGCGCAGCATCGCCGCTGCAGCGCCGAAGCTCGACGCAGACCGCCTCGGCCAACAGCGCCTCGCTTTCCTGGTCGGGCCGGGGCCCCGCCGCCCGCTGGGCCGGATCGGTCCGGTAGCTGAAGCGGCGCTCCCGGCCACCGTTGCAGGGCCGGACCTCGGCCAGCTCGATAACCCCAGCGGCGTGCAGTTGCCGCAGGTGGTAGCTGGCCAGCGCATGACTGATCGACAGCTCCCGGCTCAGCTCCATGGCCGAGAGCGGTGCACCAGTCAGCAGCGACAGCATGCGCAGCCGCAGGGGGTGCGCGAACACCCGCAACGCAGACGTCTCAGCCACGGCCAGGACCGTAGATGCGGGCCCTGCCGACCGTCAAAGGTTTATTTGGGAGATAGTTGGACTCTGTTAATCGATTGTGTATCCGAAGAATGTCAGACTCTCGTGGGATTATTCGGATATGTGTTCCCCTGGTGTGACAGCGCGGGGCCGGGTGCTGGCCGAGCTGGCCGCCCTCGGCCCCGCGCCCGCGGACGCGGGCCGGCCCGGCGGTGTCGAGGCGGTCGGGCTGCTGAGCCAGGTCCGCGACCTGGCTGCTTTCGCCGACCAGGTGACCGGGGAGCTGGCCCGGCTGGCTGCAGCGCTGGATGCGGTGGACGGGGCCGCAGAAGCGGGATATTCCTCCGTGGCAGGGTTCTTGCGGCACGGGTGCGGCCGATCGCCGGGGCGGGCGGGAGAATTGGTGGCGGCGGGGCGGGCGTTGCAACGGCTGGCTGCGACCGGGAAGGCCTTAATGGCCGGGGAGCTGTCGTTTGATGCCGCGCATGTCATCTGCCGCACCGCCGGCCAGATCGAGGACGACGCGGCGGCGCTAGTTATGGAGGAGCTGTTGCTGGCCGCGGCCCGTAACCAGCGGCCCGATCTGGCCCATCGCGCGGGGCAGCACCCGAAACCGGACGGGGGAGCGCCTGCCGGCGGGGAAGCTTCTTCGGGCGAGCAGACGGTGCCCGGCGGGGAAGCTTCTTCGGGCGAGCAGACGGTGCCCGGCGGGGAAGCTTCTTCGGGCGAGCAGACGGTGCCCGGCGAGGAAACGGCTCCGGGCGGGGAGGTACCCCCGGACCAGGGCGCGGCACCGGGCGAGTCAGCGCCTTCCGGGGGGCAGGCGGTGCTGGGTGCGGTGGGCTCCCTGGGTCGGTGGGGGATTCCCGGCCTGGACCCCGGCGCGCTGCGCCGCCTGGGCCAGGAACTCCTCTACCGCGCCGATCCCGATGCGGTCGAGGAGAAACAGCGCAAACGATTCGAGCGCCGGCACCTGTCGTTCGGGTTCACCCTCGATGACACGGGCACCCTTTCCGGTGCGTGCGGGGACACCTTGTCGCTGGAGATCATCAAGACCGCGGTGCATGCGTTCGGCCCGCCGGGCGGGACCGAGGACTCCCGGACCGCGGCCCAGCGGCGGATGGACGGCCTGACCGCCGCCTGCCAGGCCGCCCTGGACTCCGGCACAGCCGGCACCCGGCACGGCGCCGCCCCGCACCTCAGCGTCCTGGTCGAAGAGCAGACCCTGGCCGGCGCGGAAGACCGCTGCGCGACGTCCGGCACCGGGACAGCCGGCGCCACGGACGGCTGCTGCGCGCAAACCGGCACCGGGACAACCGGCACCAGGACGGCCGGCGCCACGGACGGCTGCTGCGCGCAAACCGGCACCCAGACAACCGGCACCAGGACGGCCGGCGCCACGGACGGCTGCTGCGCGCAAACCGGCACCCAGACAACCGGCACCGGGACAGCCGGCGCCACGCACGGGCCGACACTCTGCCCGACGCCCGGTCCGCTGGGCCCGCCCCCGGCCCGGACCGGATTCGGAGCCATGCTCACCGCCCGGCAGGTCCTCGCCCTGGCCTGCCACGCCGAGCTCAGCATCATCCGCTGGAGCGACGGCATCCCCCTCGACGTCGGACGCCGCTACCGCACCGAAACCCCGGCCATCCGCCGTGCCCTGGAAGCCCGCGATCAAGGCTGCCGCGCGCCCGGCTGCGGCATGCCCGCCGCCTGGTGCACCGCCCATCACCTTAAGCCCTGGAGCCAAGGCGGCACAACCAGCCTCCAGGACACCGCCCTGTTCTGCTTCGTGCACCACAACTACTTCATTCATCTGCTGGGCTGGACCATCACCGGTGACCCCAACGGCACCTTGTACTTCACCCACCCCAGGGCTGGCCTACTCTCGACAGCCCCCTGCCGGGCGGCACCAACCCCCGCCCGCCGTAAGCCCTGCGCGGGCGGGGGTCCGCCTACTTCGGCAGTATCGGCGTCTACTCGCTTCGCCAACCGCAGCGGCCGGGATCCCCGATGTCGAGTGTCCTTTCCGCGCCGAGGACGCGGGTACGCCGCGACGAGCCGTCTCCCCCGATGAGCGCCGGCTTCATCGTGATGACCGACCCGGAAGGCAACGAGTTCTGCCCGGACTGACGACGAAGCGGGCGCCTGTCTAACCGGCTGACCGTGCGGCACAGCGAAGAACCGGACGACTGATTTCCTGGAAAGTGGGATCTGGCCCGCATTTCGTGATGGATACGGCTCCTATCCGATCATCGGTTTGGGCTGACATCGCGCCCAGCGACGACGACCGTCGGCTCCGGTTCAAATCTCTGTCGTGAGTGGCGGACCATGGAGTACATACGGTTCATGATCAAGCGGGAGGCCAGGATGAACCGGATGAGGCGTCTCGTAAGCGCAGCAGTCAATCCGGTGTCGACTGCGGCCACCAGGTGGTGGTGCCATTCGGCTTTGCGCCACATGCTGACCGGTTATGGACCGACGGCAAGCCAGCGGCGGTTGATCCGCCATGGGATGCCAGCCATCCGCCATGAGACTCAAGACGGCGGCTTCGCGCCGTCCCCCGAGCAGCGGGTAGAGCAGATGAAGGCCTGAGCGAGAGCGATCGAGGATCTGGTGGCCGAGACCATCACAAAATATGAGCCAGATCCCAAGTATTCACCCGCCGCCGACAGATTTGGCGCCCGAGAGACATGGGCAAAGCAGGCAGCTGAGAATAGGTCAGCCCTGGGAGGGTAGCGGCCTATCGTAGTGATGACTGCCTGAAGGGGCGGAGCTGCGCGATGGGAGACAATGCCGTCTCATGCCGGGCTGCGGGCTGGTGGAGGGGCAAAGCGCCACACGCGGTCACCGCTGCCGCGGTCGGCGCGGTGATCGCCTTGACCGGGGCAGCCTGCAGCACGGTGACCTCTGGCACGTCGTCCCTGGCCAAGGCGCCTGTGGTCTCTGTGCTGAAGCAGGGCGCGAGTAACGGCAATGGCGACATCTTCATCACCCCCGGCGGGGGCAGCGTGAGTGGCACCGAGATCATCAGCAACACCGGCAAGGTGATCTGGTTTCACCCTCTTCCGGCGCACGAGCTGACCGCCGACTTCCGCCCGCAGACCTACCAGCACAAGCCGGTGCTCACCTGGTGGCAGGGTCCTCCCAACCTAGGCGCCGTCTCAGGCGGCACCGACTACATCTATAACGACCGCTACCAGAAGATCGCCGAGGTCAAGGGCGGCAACGGCTACTCGGTCGACGGCCAGGAATTCCTCATCACGCCCTGGAACACGGCGCTGATCATCGCCGACACCATCACCACCGCGAACCTGACCTCCATCGGCGGCCCCGCCAACCAGAAGGTCGTCGACAGCATCGTGCAGGAGATCGACATCAGCACCGGCCAGGTGCTCTTCCAGTGGAACGCCGCGGACCACGTCCCCTACACCGACAGCGAGCAGCCGCGGCCCGCGTCGGCCGCCACCCCGTGGGACTGGTTCTACATCAACGCCGTCCACCTGGACACCGACGGCAACCTGCTGATCAGCGCCCGCTACGCCTGGGCCGTCTACAAGGTCAGCCTGCGCACCGGGAAGATTATCTGGGTGCTCGGCGGCAAGCACAGCACATTCAGGCTCAAGGCCGCGCCCGGGCAGGTCCTCGATATGGCGGGCGAGATCTTCGCCTACCAGCACGACCCCGAGGCCATCGGGAACAACGAGTACACGCTTTTCGACGACGAGTCCGGCAGCGGCAGCATCGGCTACCTGCTTCGCTACAGCAGGGTAGTCACCATCCGGCTGGATCTGGCAACCAAAGTGGCCACACTGGTGAAATCGGTCAAGCAACCCGAAGACCTGCTGGCCACAGAAGAGGGAAACGCGCAGACCACCCGCAACGGCGACTTGTTCATCAGTTGGGGCAACCTAGCCTATATCTCCGAGTTCAGCCCGTCTGGGCAGCTGCTGTTCAACGCCCAGTTGCCAGGCAATGACATCACCTACCGCGCCTACCGCCTGCCCTGGCATCCGGCCACTTAAGAGGCAGCCACCGGAGCCATACGTGTACCCGATACGAGCTTTATGGTGTCGCCAGCGGTGGGTAACTGCCGCCAGTGAGAGCTACATACTTCGCGCTGCAGACCAGCCAGGCGCCGATCAGACCCGTAATGGCTTCTCGAATGAGTTCTGGGCTCTGACTTCAAGATCGAAGCGTTACCTTCACGTTATGTGTGCCAGAGCCGGAAAGTGACCGCGAGTGTTCGTGCGTTCTGACCGCACACGGGAGGCGGAAGCCTGATCGATGTTTGCGGGGATGTCCCGTCTCCGACAAATCGGCCCTGTCTCACTGATTCCGGCCCATTGCAGTTCGAGTCTCAGTGATGGCAGCCCTGTCGAGGACATCATCGGCTGGCGCTGACCCCGCAACTTAGGTTGTGAGAGTTCCTCTAGAAGCGGGCCAGGGCCTCACGCAGCGGGTCTAGGCCCATGGCGCCCAGGCTGAGCGCCTTGGTGTGGAAGTCTTTGAGGCTGAAGGTGTCTCCGCCCCTGGCCTTGGCCTCGTCCCTGGCCTGCAGCCAGATCCGCTCGCCGAGCTTGTAGGACAGAACCTGCCCGGGCCAGCCCAGGTAGCGGTGCAACTCGAAGCGCAGCCGCTTTTTGTCCCAGCTGGAGTGGGCCCGCAGGAACTCCCAGGCGATCTCAGCGTTCCAGCGCTCGCCCTCCCGCCAGCCCGTGCCCGCGGGGATCTCCAGCTCAAGGTGCACCCCGATGTCCAGGGCCACGTTGGCGGCGGACATCAGCTGCATGTCGAGCATCCCCAGGTGCGCCCCCGGGTCGTCCAGGTAGCCGAGCTCGCCCATCAGCCGCTCCGCGTAGGTCGCCCAGCCCTCGCCGTGGCCCGAGACCCAGCACATCAGCCGCTGCCAGCGGTTCAGGTTCTCCTGCTCGGCCAAGGTGTGTGAGATCTGCAGGTGGTGACCGGGAGCGCCCTCGTGGTAGACGGTCGTGACCTCCTTCCAGGTGGCGAAGGTGTCAATACCGTCCGGCACCGACCACCACACCCGGCCGGGCCGGGACCAGTCCTCGGATGGCACGGTGTAGTAGATCCCTCCGTCGTTGGTGGGGGCGATCAGGGCCTCGATCCGACGCGCCGGCTGGGGATGTCGAAGTGCTTGCCGTTCAGCTCCAAGATGGCGCGGTCGGCAAGTTCCTGCATCCAGGCGCGGAAGTTCTCCCGCCCTTCGATGCGCCGGGCTGGGTCCTCGTCCAGGATCGCCACGGCCTCTTCCCGGGTGGCTCCCGACTTGATCAGGTTGCTGACCCGCGCCTGTTCGGCGCGCAACCGGGCGATCTCCTCCCAGCTCCAGGCGTAGGCCTCCTGCAGGTCCACGGCGGCGCCGAGGAAGAAGCGCGAGGCCCGGGCGTAGACCTCGGGCCCGCAGGCGTCCTTTTCCCGGGCCAGCGGCAGCAACTCGCGGGTAAGGAAGGAGCCGAGCCCGGCGGTGGCGGCCGTCGCCGCGCGGGCGGCTGCGTCCAGCTCCCCGCGCAGCGAGTCCGGAACCCCGGTCAGCCGCTCCGCCAGCCCGGAGTAGAAGGAGTCTTCCGGCTTGGACCAGTCGGCGCACTGTTTGGCGACCTCCTCGACCTGCAGCCGAGCCGGGGGCCGGCCGTTCCGCGCCGCGTCGAGCAGGGTCCGCGAGAACTGGCGATAGGCCTCCGGGACCGCGGCCATGCGCCTGGTGATGTTGACGGCGCCTTCCTCACCCTCGGTCGGCATTAGGTCGAAGAGTTGGCGCACATACTGCACCCAGCTATCAATCACGTTGAGCTCGGTGGTGGTGTCCCCGGCGTCGTAGCGCTCCACCGCGAGGGCCAGCCGCTCCCGCATCGCGGCCCGCGCCACCTGCTCGCGCAGGCCGGGCGCCTCCGCCGCCTCAAGAGCCACGAGGGTCGAGCGGTCCAGTTCGGCGCGTTCGGCGAACCCGTCCGCGCTCAGGTCCGGCAGCTCATGGTCGTGCCCGGCGAGCCCGGCGTAGGTGGCGAAGGACGGGTCCAAGGCGACCGTGCGCTCCACGTACTCCGCGGCGATGCTGTCGATCGAAGGCATAGCCGGGGACTCTATACACGTAAGTCACGCATCGCTACCCGGTTTTGTCTGGTTCGCCGCACATTCGGCCCAGCTCTCCAACCGATCCCCAGCTTGCTGTGCGGATCGACGGGCAACGGCTCTGGTGGATCAGATTCACCGAGTCGCCAGCAACAGCAATGACCCGTGGACCAGATTCAGCCGACAGGTCGCAGCCGGTAGTACCGCTCCATCTGGCCTCTGCAGCTCAGCGGAGCCATGGGCGGACCGGCCGCCCGTTACCTCCCGTTATAGACATTGGAGATCTCCGTCATCGCGGCCGTTGGGTCCAGGCGCGGATGATCTCGGCTGCAAGCCAGTGCTCGAGGAGTTCTGCTTCGGCCTCAGCGGGCTTGCCTGGCGCCTGCGGGTTAGCGCCCCGGACGAGCAGGAACGTGATCATGTCGGCGTGCAGCGGGTCGCCTGCGGCGGGAAGGCGGGCGGCTTCGGCGTGGATCGCGCGGCGGAGGAGGGTCCATCCGTCGCCGCTGTCATCTTCGATGTCGTGTCCGGCGTCGAGCAGGTCGCGCAGGCGGGCCAGGTCGTGTTCTGCGACTGCCTGGTGAGCCGGGGAGAGCGGCTGCTGCTGCATTACTGTGCGGCGGCGTCCGACGTAGGCGCGCACCATCTGGTAGGAGATTCCTTCTGCCTCATGCCTTGTGACGAGCTCGCGGTGGATTTCCTTGGCGGGCTGGCGTTGCGGCGGGTATGCCTGAAATTCAGCCTGGAGCAAGTCATCGATGGCGGCGGTGAACGGGTCGAGACGTGATCCGCGGAGCGGCTGCGGTTTGCACGGGGCCGGCTGAGGTGACCGGAGCGCCTGGCGGACGGTCCGCATGGCGGTACCGTGCCGGTCGGCGAGCGCCCGTGCCGACAGCCCGCGCTCGCGGGCGTCGCGGCGGATCGATCGTGCCTGCCCGCCGGAACTCCCAGCCGGCCTGCCCGCAAGCGATGGCCGTCATGCGGAATACCTCGGCGTCCTCCGGCGGAATCCGGTCATCCGGCCGCACGTCCACCACCACCCCGCCGCCATCAGCCCGCCGCGCAAAGAAATCCGGCGCATGCCGCCGCGACCGGCCATCCTCGTCCTGGACGATCGGTGACCGGACCATCCAGAACTACCTGGCGGGCCCCCGCTCACGGGCCACGTCACTCGTCAGGCCTGGCTGGACAGGGCATCGGGGCCGGGATCCGGCGTCGGGCCGGCGGGCGGCCGGATCGCCAGACTTTACCAGTGCGGCAAGGGAATTTGCTTCTCAAACCGGTCCCGGCCCAAAGTCAGACCATGGACTACACCGGAACCGCACCCACCGGCCAGCCCCGCCACTCAGTCGGGAATCAGCCCTCGGAGCCCCCGCACGGCAGGCCCGAGCAGAGCGAGCACCAGCACGGGCAGCACGGTGACGACCCGGGCCTGGATCCGGGCCAGTGGGGCCAGGAGTTCTGGGACCAGCGGTACGGCGGGGAGCCGATATGGTCGGGCAATCCCAACCCCTTGCTCGTCCGCTACGCCGCTGAGCTGGCGCCCGGCATCGCGCTGGACGTGGGCAGCGGTGAGGGGGCCGACGTGCTGTGGCTGGCCTCGCGCGGCTGGACCGTCGTCGGGGCGGATGTTTCTCCCGTTGCGCTGCGCCGCTCGGCCGGGCTAGCGGAGCGGGCGGGCCACGAAATCGCGGCGCGCATCTCCTGGCAGCAGGCTGACGTGCTCAGCTGGCAGCCCCCAGAGCGCCGCTTCGACCTGGTCTCCGTGCAGTTCCTGCACCCGCCCGGGGATAACCGGGAGGCTGTGCACCGCCGCCTCGCCGCGGCGGTCCGGCCCGGCGGGACCTTCCTGGTGGTCGGCCATCATCCCGCGGATATGGCCACCATGCACCGGCCCTGCCTGCCCGGTATGTTCCCCACCGGCGAGAACATGGCCGCGGTGCTCGATCCGGCAGAATGGGCCATCGAGACCGGCGACCCGGAGCGGCAGGCCACCGATTCCGACGGGACCGTGATCGTCATCCGGGACGCAGTAGTCCGCGCCGCCCGGCGCGGATGACCCGGGATCAGCCCTCCCGGCCGAGCATGCGGGTAGTCCGCGCCGTCCGGCCGGGATGACCCGGGATCAGCCCTCCAGGCCGAGCATGCGGATCGCGTTCTGCTTGAGGATCTTGGGCCGGATCTCTGGTTTGATGTCCAGCTGCCCGAAGTCCCTCAGCCAGCGTTCCGGCGTCAGCAGCGGGTAGTCGGTGCCGAACAGCATCTTGTCCTGCAGCAGCGAGTTCATCGTGCGGACCAGTTGCGGCGGGAAGTACTTCGGCGACCAGCCGGACAGGTCGATGTAGACGTTGACCTTGTGGGTGGCGATCGAGATCGCGGAATCCTGCCACGGCACGGATGGGTGCGCGAGGATCACCGTCAGCCCCGGAAAATCGGCTGCGACGTCATCGATCAGCATCGGGTCCGACAGTCGCAGCTTGATGCCCCGGCCGCCCGGCAGCCCGGCACCGATGCCCGTCTGGCCAGTATGGAAGACCGCTGGGACGCCCATCTCCTCGATCGCTTCGTACAGCGGATACACCGCAGGATCGTTCGGGGCGAAGCCCTGCATGCTGGGGTGAAACTTGAAGCCGCGGACTCCGTGCTCGGCCACCAGCTGCCGCGCGCGGCGCACGGCCTCGTCCGGCACGAGCGGGTCCACGGATCCGAACGGAATCAGCACGTCGGCGAACTTGGCCGCCCGGTCGGCGATTTCCTCGCTGGACAGCGCCGGATGCCCCATGGCGGTGGTCGCGTCGACGGTGAAGATCACCGCCATCATCTGCTGCTCCCGGTACAGCGCGGCGATCTGCTCCACGGTCGGGGTGCGCTCGCCCCCCGTCCTGAAGTACGCCGAGGACGCGGCAAGCAGCTCGTTGTCCATCGAGTAGTGGCCGTGCCCGTCTCCCTCGACATGCACATGGACGTCTATGGCCACGACTGACCCCGGGTCGGTCGGCGTCGTCACCGGGACCGCCCCTGGATGCAAGCCGTCGGTATAACCGCGGTGCCTACCGGCCTCACCAGCGCCTCCTGATCTACGTGCGCCCTCGTGCGCGGCCTAATGATGCCATTCACCGGGCCGCAGCGGCAGGGCTGGTTGCGCAAGAATCCGCATGGTCCCGGGAGCGGTGCTAAGAGTCCGTCGACTCGGGCGGCGGCTTTTCCGCAGCTGGTCCCGGGAGCGGTGCTAAGAGTCCGTCGACTCGGGCGGCGCCTTTTTCCGCAGCTGGTCCCGGGAGCGGTGCTAAGAGTCCGTCGACTCGGGCGGCGCCTTTTTCCGCAGCGATTCAACGAGCGCGGCCACGTGACGGCGGTCTTCGGCCGTCAGTTCATCGATGCTGGCGATCAGGAGGTCGCGCTCGGGATCGCCGGGGTGCTCCGGCCCGGTCTGGACGTCGTCGTAGTAATGCAGCCCGGTGGACTCCGCCGCGGCGGCGCGGACTACGGATACTGGCACGTCGAGGCCTTTGGCCAGCGCGTCGAGCGTGGCCGGCCGAGGCGGCCGGGACAGGTTCCGGGTCGTCGAGAGCGTGTAGACGGTGGAACGAGGAAGCTCACCACGCCGGGCAACGTCGCCAGCTCAACTACGGCATCGGCCACACGAACCAGGTGGGGCTGATCAACGTCTCCGCCCTGAACGGCGACTTCAGCGGCAACTCGTTCGGCTGGTAGTACCTGGCCGGATCACATCACAGGCTTGCTGTGCAACGGGAGGGGTTTGCACAGCAGGACGGAAAGGCCGCCCGTCCCGCACGGGCGGCCTTTCCGCTGGCCGTCCCGCCCAGCGCCTCCTGGTGGCCGTGGCCGGCCTGGCGTGCGTGACGGCGCCCACCGTCTGGACCGTGCAAGGCCAGTTCCGCCGCTGGTAGCGGCCCCGCGGTCCGCATTGCCTCATCCGCCGCCATGTGCCAAGGTCGGCGATGTGCAAACCGGCGGCGATTCTCCCGTGGCACCCCCACCGCATCACGGCCCCGACCTGCTGCCTCCCGACGTCAGCGTGCGCGAAGGTGACCTGCTGTGGACCCCGGGCCCCACGCAGGTGGCCCGCGCGAACGTCACCGGCTTCACCCGCTGGCTCGGCGAGACCCGCGGCCACGAATTCGCCGGCTACGACGCCTTGTGGCGGTGGTCGGTCACCGATCTGGACGGCTTCTGGCAGGCCGTCTGGGACTACTGCGGCGTCGGGGCGTCCGCGCCGCCCACCGCGGTGCTCGGCCGCCGCACCATGCCCGGCGCCGAGTGGTTCCCGGGCGCCCGGCTCAACTACGCCGAGCACGTCCTGCGGCACGAGCGGCGCGCCCGGACCGGGCAGCGCGAGGGGCCCGGCGGGGACGCGCTGCTGTTCGCCGGCGAAGCCGTCCCCCTGCAGGGGCTGGCCTGGCCTGTCTTCGCCGGCCAGGTGCGCATCCTGGCCACCCGGCTGCGCGACATGGGTGTCCGGCCCGGCGACCGGGTTGCCTCCTACCTGCCGAACATCCCGCAGACGGTGATCGCCATGCTCGCGGCGGCCAGCGTCGGAGCGGTCTGGACCAGCTGCTCGCCCGACTTCGGCTGGCGCGGCGTCCTCGACCGGTTTCGCCAGGTCAGCCCCAAGGTGCTGATCTGCACCGACGGGTACCGCTACGGCGGCCGGGAATTCGACCGCCGCGCCGAGACCGCGCAGATCGCGGCCGGCCTGCCGGGCCTGGAGCACGTGATCTGCCTGTCCCTCCTGCATCCTGGCGACCCGCGCCCGCCGGCCGGGGGCGCGCTGCGCTGGGAGGAGGTCATGGATCAGCCCGCGATCCCCGCCGCGGGGTTCGAGTTCGAGCAGGTCCCTTTCGGGCACCCGCTCTGGATCTTGTTCTCCTCAGGCACCACCGGCCTGCCCAAGGCGATCACGCACAGCCACGGCGGAATCCTGATCGAGCAGCTCAAGCTGCAGACCTTCCACATGGACCTCAGCGCCGGGGACCGGATGCTCTTCTACACCACCACCGGCTGGATGATGTGGAACTTCCTGGTCAGCGCGCTGCTGCTCGGCGTCCAGCCGGTGCTGTACGACGGGAACCCGGGCTACCCGGCGCCCGACGTGCTGTGGCGGCTGGTGCAGGACGCCCGGGTCACCTTCTTCGGCGCCTCCCCCGCCTACGTCGACGTGCTGAACCGGGCCGGGGTCGTCCCGGGCCGGGACTTCGACCTGTCCGCGCTGCGGGCCGTCATGCTGGCCGGGTCGCCCGTGTCGGCCGAGTGCAGCGCCTGGTTCTACCGCAACGTCAAACGCGACCTGTGGCTGGCTACCGGCAGCGGCGGTACCGATACCTGCTGCGGGCTGGTCGGCGGTACCCCCACCCTGCCCGTCTACGCGGGCGAGATCCAGGCGCGTCACCTCGGCGTAGCCGCCTACGCGTTGAACGCCCACGGCCAGCCCGTGACGGACGAGGTCGGCGAGCTGGTCGTCACCGAGCCGATGCCGTCGATGCCGGTCCGGTTCTGGGGCGACGACGACGGCCGCCGCTACCGCGCCTCCTACTTCACCGGATTCCCCGGCCGGTGGCGGCAGGGTGACTTCTTCCGGGTCAACGCGCGGGGCGGGTGCTTCGTCCTCGGCCGCTCCGACGCGACGCTCAACCGCGACGGCGTCCGGATCGGCACGGCTGAGATCTACACCGTGCTCGCTTCGGTTCCCGAGGTGGAGGACGCGCTGATCGTCAACCTGGACCGGCCCGGCGGCGGGTTCTTTATGCCGCTGTTCGTGAAGCTGGCCACCGGCCGGGTGCTCGACGGCCGGCTGCGCGAGGAGATCCGCAGCCGCTTGCGCAAGGAGTACACGCCGCGGCACGTCCCGGACGCCATCGTCCAGGTGCCGGACATTCCCGTCACCCTGACCGGCAAGAAGATGGAAGTCCCGGTGCAGCGCATCCTGCTCGGTGCGCCTCCCGAGGCGGCGGCCAACCGCGACGCGATGGCCAATCCCGCTTCCCTGGAGGCCTACGTCAGCTTCGCGAAGCAGTGGCCTACGGTTGAAGAGTGAAGCACATGCGGGTGTCCGCGACGAAGGTCATCAGCGCCAGCCCCGAAAGGATCTTCACGCTGCTGACCGACCCGGGCCAGCATCCGCTCATCGACGGCACCGGCAGCGTCCTGGCGGTGCAGCCCGGCGGCCCGGAACGGCTGACCCTCGGCGCCCGGTTCGGCATGGACATGAAGATCGGCGCGCCATACAAGATCCTCAATGAAGTGGTCGAGTATGATCAGGACCGGCTGATCGCCTGGCGTCACTTCAACGGGCACCGCTGGCGCTGGCAGCTCCGGCCGCTCGAGGACGGCACGACCGAGGTGACCGAGACCTTTGACTGGTCAACGGCCCGGATCCCGCTGTTGATCACGCTCAGCCCCTTCCCCCGGCGTAACGCCCGCGGGATCGAAAGGTCGCTCGGCCGGCTGGCGGACCTGGTCGGCGGGCGCACAGACCTCGACCGCCGAACATGACGTGGCGGGAGCGGCGCTCGCCTGCGGGGGATCAGCGCGACCGGGGACATGACAAACGCAGCGCCGTGACCGCCCAGCACCATGACAACACAGCAGCATGACAACCGCGCCAGGACGCTGGGGCAGGAATACCGAAGGGGGACATCAGGCGATGGGCATTACCTACTCCAGCGTGGTCGACGCGCCGATTAGCGAGGTATTCGGCTGGCACGCCCGGCCCGGCGCGATCACCCGGCTGACGCCGCCCTGGCAGCCAGTGCGCGTCGGGCAGGAAGCCAGCTCCCTGCGCGACGGCCGCGCGGTCCTGCTGCTGCCCGGCGGGGTGCGCTGGGTGGCCGCCCACCAGCCCGATGGCTACAACCCGCCGCACCAGTTCGTTGACCAGCTCGTGTCGGCCGGATTGTCCTCCGTGCTGTCCTGGCGGCACACGCACATGTTCAGCGCGGAGGGTGAGGCCGAAGCCGAGAACGAGACCCGGGTCAGCGACGACGTGCAGACCCCGGTGCCCGCGTCGGCGCTGCGGCAGATGTTCGCCTACCGGCACCGCCAGCTCGCCGCCGACCTGGCCGCCCAGCGCTGGGCGGCGCTGCACCGCAGCGAGCCGCTGACCGTCGCGGTCACCGGGGCCAGCGGCGTCGTCGGGACCGCGCTGACCGCGCTGCTCACCACCGGCGGCCACCAGGTGATCAGGCTGGTCCGGCACCCGGCCAAAACGGACGGCGAGCGCCAATGGCAGCCGGACCAGCCGGACCCGGAACTGCTGGCCGGCGTGGACGCCGTGGTGCACCTGGCCGGGACCAGCATCGCGGGCCGGTTCACGCCCGCGCACAAACGGGCCGTCTGGGACAGCCGGGTCGGCCCGACCCGGCGGCTGGCCGAACTGGCCGCCGCCACCGCCGACGGCCCGCGGACCTTCATCAGCGCCTCCGCGATCGGGTACTACGGCGCCGACCGGGGCGATGAGATCCTCGGCGAGGACAGCGCCCCGGGTAACGACTTCCTGGCCAGCCTCGTCGTGGACTGGGAGGCGGCCACCGCCCCCGCCGCGGATGCGAGCCTGCGGGTCGTCCAGGTACGCACCGGCATCGCGCAGACCCCGCGCGGCGGCACGCTCAAGCTGCTGTTCCCGCTGTTCGAGGTGGGCCTCGGTGGGCGCCTGGGCTCCGGGCGGCAGTGGCTGTCCTGGATCGGCATCGACGACCTGGCCGACGTCTACCTGCGCGCGCTGGTCGATCCCGCCCTGTCCGGGCCGGTCAACGCGGTCGCCCCGGACCCGGTCCGGAACCTCGACTACACCCGGGCTCTCGGCAAGGTGCTGCGCCGCCCGACAATCGTCCCGGTCCCCGGCTTCGGGCCGCGGCTGCTGCTGGGCGCCGAAGGTGCCCGCGAGCTGGCCGAGGCGAGCCAGCGGGTCCGCCCGGACGCCCTGCTCGCCGCCGGGCACACGTTCCGTTACGCGCGGCTTGAACCGGCCCTGCGGCACCTGCTCGGCCACGTGCCCGGAGCCTGACCCTTCCCTCCCCTTTCCTTCCCGGCCGGGCCAGGGCGCAGCGGGTCAGCCGGCCGCCGGGCCCTCGTCGGGGACGCCCTCGACCCGGACCGCGAGGATGGCCACGTCGTCGCGGTACGGGGCCCCCTGGCTGAACGCGTTCAGATCGTCTTCGATGGCCCGGACCACGGCGGCGGCGGGCTCGCCCAGGCTCCGGGTGAGCACATCCGCCAGCCGGATCGTCCCGTACAGCGCGCCGTCGGCCGCGTGCCGTTCGGTAACCCCGTCGGAGTAGAGCACGAGCGTGTCCCCGGGCTGCAGCAGCAGCCGTTCGGTCCGGGTCCTCCCGTCCTCGAACAGGCCGAGCGGCAGGCCGCCCCCGGATGAGAAAGAGACGGTGCCGCCGGCCCGGAGCACCGCCGCCGCCGGGTGCCCGGCGCTGGCCAGCTCGACGGCGAGGCCCTCTTCCTGCCAGCTCAGGTGGGCCGCCACCGCGGTGACGAAACGGTCGGTCTCCTGCTGGGCCAGCATGGCGGTGTTCACCTTGGCCAGTACCTGGGCCGACGCGGCGTCCCACAGGCTGAGCAGCCGGATGCCGTGCCGGACCATGGCCGTGACCGCCGCCGCCTCCTCGCCCTTGCCGCAGACGTCACCGAGGACCACGCCCCAGCCGCCGGGGCTGCGGAACAGGTCGTAGAAGTCGCCGCCGACCTCGGCACCTTCGGTGCCTACGCGGTAAGCGGCGGCCCAGTCCAGGCCCGGGATCTGCACCGGGCCCCGCGGCAGCACGCTGGCCCGCAGGGCGGTGGCCGAGTCCGAGCGCCGCTGGTACCGGCGCCCGTTGTGCAGCGCCAGCGCCAGGTGCTCGCCGATCTCCTCGAAGATCCGCAGGTCGGACAGGCTGAACGGCCGCTGCTCGGGTGGCCGAACCATGGTCAGCACGCCCGCGGTCGTCCCGTTGGCCCGCATCGGGACGCAGAGCACCGAGCCGGCGCCCAGGGCGGTGAGCACCGGGCTTCCTGTCCTCGCCAGGCCCAGCGCGTTCTCGTCCTCGATCATCGGCTGCAGGACGGCCCTGCCGCTGGCCAGTACCTGGGTGTGCAGCGGCGCGGGCTCGGCCTTCTCCCCAGCGACCAGCGGCTGGGGCGGCAGGTCCGGGCCGGCCACCACGGCCCGGGTGATCCCTGCGCCCCGGACCAGGTCGATGATGACCCACTCCGCCGCGTCGGCCTGCAGCAGCCAGGCGACCCGGTGCAGGGTGACCGGCTCGCTCAGTGACTGCTCGTCCAGTAGCAGCCGGGTGACCTGAGACAGCAGGTCCACCCGGCGCGTCGCGGCGGCCAGGGCATCCTCTTCCGGCACGGAACCGGGCGGCCGCCTGGTAGCTGGTTCAGCCGCGGCCGGCGCCAGACCGCGCCGCGCCGAACCGTCAGCATCGCGAACCCGGCCGGACCCGCTGGCCCGGCCGCCGGCCACCTGCTCGCGCAGCGTGGCGGTACCGGCCACCGAACTGGTCGGCCCGGTCCCGGTGTGACGCTGCGGGACCGCAGCCGAGACGCCGGGAGGCGCAGCCGGCTGGGTTGCCGGCGGCACGACAGCCACCGTGACCAGTGGGCGGACTTCCGAGGGAAGGCTCACCCGGCCCAGCATCAGGCGCGACCGCAGCCGTCGCCGGGCGGCCAGGACCACTGAACTGAGGGCCACCGGGCCTGCGCCGCGCAGGACGGCCGACAGCTGTGACCGGAAGGCGGCCTGGCGGCCAGGTCCACGAAGACCGGGAACGGCTTACCTGCCATGTAGGCGGTCGACGTGCCGAGCAGTTCGGCCGCGGCACCGTTCGCGCGCCGGATGAACCCGCCGTCGTCGAGCACGAACACCGGGACCGGCAGCTCACCGAACACGGCCCGGAGCAGCGTGCGCTCGCGGTCGACGGCGTCGCTGTGCCGGGATACCTCCTGGCTCTGCTCGGTCACCTCCTCGTGCATGACCCGCAGCTCTTCCTGGGCCAGCTCAAGTTCGAGGAAGACCGCGTCCAGCACGTCCGGTGAGTCCTCGCGGGCCGCGCGCAGCGCCGTCACCCGGTGATTGAAACCGCATTGCTTGTCAGTCCGAGTGACGCATAAACGTTGCAGGACGCTTCAAGCATATCGCGGCCTGCTATCCGGCGGTATGCGGCGCCGGGAGCGGGCCTGGCGCGGATGCGTGGTCGATCACCAGAATGACGCCGCTGGCCGCGCCCTCTTCCGTGCGCAACGGGCAGGCGGCGATCCGCAGGTCCACCGTCTTACCGCGCCGGTTGACGGCGGCGAGTTCCAGCCTCGCGGTGCCGTCGCTGTCCTGGCCGAGCACGCGGCGCAGATGCGGCGCGAGGACCTCCGCGGGCAGCCCGATGTCGAGGGTCAGCAGGCTCTTGCCCTCGGCCTCGTCGGCCCGGAGCCCCCACATGTCCTGCGCCCCCGGGCTCCAGACCTCGACCCGCAGGTCGTCGGTCAGGACGATCACCGCGCTGCCGAGGCTGCGCAGCACCGCGCCGAGGAAATCGTTGGTCTGATCGAGATCGTCGGTACGGCGCCGAAGCTCATCGTTGATCGTCTGCAGTTCGTCGTTGGTGGACTGGAGCTCCTCGTTCATCGTCTCCAGTTCCTCGTTGGTGGACTGGAGTTCCTCGTTGGTGGTCTCCAGCTCCTCGTTGGTGGACTGGAGCTCCTCGTTGGTGGTCTTCAGCTCCTCATTGAGCGACTGGAGCTCCTCGTAGGCGCGCTCCAGCTCGGAATTTGCGTGCTCGAGCTCGTCGCGCACCACCCGGTACCGGGTGACGTCGAGGAAGCTGATCCCCATGCCGACGAGGTTTCCTGGCCCGGAGAACAGCGGGGTGATGGAGACGTCGTAATAGCTCGGCCGCGAAACACCCGGCCGCTGCCATTCCACGTCGTGCAGCTCCGCCGGGCGCAGGTCGGTGCGCGCCTGCTCGATAAGGGAGCGCAGCTCAACCGGACGGTAGGAGACCTCCAGGTCCTGGAACGGGCGGCCCAGGTCGCGGGGACGCAGGTTGAACAGAGACTCCGCGGCGGCGTTGGCCACCCGCAGGTCCCCGGCCAGGTCGATCGCGAGCTGGACGATCGGCACCGAGGCCAGGGCGGCAGCTTCCAGGCGTCTCGTGGCTGGCTCACGGCCGCCAGACTCGGCCCATTTGGCCGGCTCACCGGGGAGCCGGGTGGTCGGCGATACCTTGCGGAAGATGCGGGTACGCAGGTCGACCGGCTGGAAGTGCTCGGAGTGATTGAGCAGCATCTCGGCTTTACCGAGGAACAGGTAGCCGGGGTAGGACAGCGCGAAATGAAACCGCCGGATGATGCTGGCCTACGTCTCCGCGTTGAAGTACATCAGCGTGTTGCGCGAGACCAGCAGGTCAACCCGGGAGATCGGCGCGTCATGCGTCAGGTCGTTGCGGCCGAAAATGACCTGACGCCGCAGGTCACGCCGGAACGCGTGCCTGGTCCCGGACGGCTCGAAGTACGCCTCGCGGAAATTGCCCGGCAAATCGGCCAGCCCATGCTGGTCATAGGCCCCGATGCGCGCCTGCTGCAGCGCCTCCTCGTCCAGATCCGTGGCGTAGATCTTCAGCCGTTCCCGGAACTGCTCGGGCCCGAGCGCCTCGGCCAGGATGATGGCCAGCGTGTAGGCCTCTTCGCCGGTCGCGCACCCCGCGCTCCAGACCCGGATGGGCGCCCGGTCGTTCTTGGCCGAGAGCAGTTCCGGGATCACCCTGTCGCTCAGCGTCTGCCAGGCGGCCGGATCACGGAAAAAGCCGGTGACGTTGATCAGCATGCTGTCGAACAGCACGGTGAACTCATCCGGCTCCAGCTCGAGGTAGTCCCCGTATTCGCCGAAGGTGGCCAGGTTGAGGCCGGCCATCCGGCGGCGTATGCGCCGCTGCAGGGTTGACGGCTTGTATCCGGTGAAGTCGAACCCGCGCGTCTCCTTGAGCATCAGGAGGAGGTCGTCAAAACCCGGCTCCATGTCAGGCGATGTCACGCACGAAAGCGTACGCGCCGGGGCCGGTTATTCGATGGGCACGGAGTCCCCGGACCCGGCTGGGTCGTCGAGTTCGGTGCCCATGGCCTGCAGCCCGTTGACGACCTTGCGGATCTGGTCGGCGGCCTGGCACGCTTCGTCCGCCGCCGCACGGAAGTGGCCGGCCGAGATCCGCTGACCACGATCCAGCGCGTCGTCCGACAGCCGGATGGTCAGCCGGGCCCGTTCGTCCAGACTGCGGATGGCCAGCCACAGCGCCCGTTCCACCGCGACCGACTGCCCTTGGAGCAGGCTTTGTGGTGACCAGCTGTGACCGACCACGCAGTCGTAGGTCGAGGCGTCGTCCTCCCGGCCGAAATACAGCGGGCCACCGCAGTCAGGGCAGATGAAGCCGCTGTAGGGATGCCCGGCCAGGCGGCTTCTTCCGGGTCCTGGACCAGCACGCGGCCGCCACACTGCTCGACCACGGCAGAGCCCAGCGCGGCGTCGTCCAGCGTGCCGCTCAGCACCACGGCCACAGTCCGCGGCCCGCCGTAGCGGGCCGCGCTGCGGAACAGCGGGTCCGCGGCGGGCCGCACCCCGTTCTGCCGGGGACCGCGCGAAAGCCGCACGGCACCGTTGACCACGAGCACGTGCCGGTCAGGGGGCGCCACGAAGACCCGGCCATGCGCGAGCTTTTCACCGTCCGCGGGAACTGAGGCGGCCAGCGGGCCGGAACGGTCCAGGATGCGGGGCAGCGCCCGCCCGCCGGTGGCCGGTATGTGCAGCACCACCAGGATCGAGGCCGGCAGGTCAGCAGGCAGCAGGGAAAGGAACCTGCGCAGCGGGATCAGGCCTCCGGCCGAAGCCGCAACCACCACAATGTCCCTGCCGGGATGGCGTCCCATAATCCATCACTTTGCCCGCGTGCCCGCGGGTCACACGTGCTCTCTATCGGAAAGCGCACGGTCCGCGCTGGACAGGTCCCGGTGTTCGCGGGCCCGGCGGCGATGCTCGGCAGCATCGCTGGGCTCGCCGCCCGCGAGCAGTTCGTGCTGCACGGCCGCGGCGTCATGGGCAGCGGCCGAATGCTCATAGGCGGCGGAGGCGTGCTGGCGTGCCTTCTGGGCGCGGGCCAGCGCCTCCGCCGCGTGCTGCTGGGCCCGCTCGGCCTGCTCGGCCGTCGACCCGTGCTGGACCGGCTGGCTGGCGAGTTCCCGGAGCCGCTCCCGCAGCTCAGCCATCCGCTCACCCAGCTGCTCCAGGCGAGCCTGAACCCTGCTGCTCAGCTCACCGGAATCGCCATCCACTCTTCCCTTTATCCTCTGCTGGCCCGCGCACGGCAACCCGGCAGCTACCGGCCGTGCCCGGGAGGCTCCGGCCGCAGCGGCTCAGGCGAAGACGATCGTCTTGTTCTGGTGCACGATGACCCGGTCGTCCAGGTGCCACGCGACAGCCCGGGCCAGTACCGAGCGCTCCACGTGCCGCCCGAGCTTGCGCAGCTCGGCCACGGAGTACCGGTGGTCGACCCGGACCGTGTCCTGCTCGATGATCGGCCCCGCGTCCAGCTCGGCGGTCACATAGTGCGCGGTGGCGCCGATGAGCTTGACGCCGCGGTCGGCGGCCGCCTGATACGGGTTCGCCCCGGCAAACGCCGGCAGGAAACTGTGGTGGATGTTGATGACGGGGGCGGCGCAGCCGTCCAGGAACCCGGCCGACAGGATCTGCATGTACCGGGCGAGGACCACCACGTCGACGTCCTCGGCGGCCAGCAGCTTCAGCTGGACCGCCTCGGCCTCATCCCTGGTCTCCCGGGAGGTCGGTACGTAATGGAACGGGATATCCCAGCTGGCGACGGTTTCGGCGAGATCGGGATGGTTGGAGATGACCATCCGGATATCGGCGTTCAGCTCGCCGGAATGCGCGCGCCACAGTAGTTCCTGCAGGGCGTGGTCGGCCTTCGAGACGAAGATGGCCAGCCGCTTGAGTTCCGCGGCCTGGGTCATTTTCCACCGCATGGAAAACGATTCCATCGCGACGCCGAATCCATCGGCCAATTCCGCGTAACGGCTGCTCAGACCGGGCAAATGGAACTCGATCAGCAGATAGAACGTGCCCCCGGAGGGGTCCGTCGAATGCTGCTGGGACTCCAGGATGTTGGCCCCGGCGTCAAAAAGGAAACGGGACACGGCCGCGACGATGCCAGGCCGGTCCGGGCAGGAAACCAGCAGCCGCCCGATATCGCGTTTCGCGCTGTCTGTTGCTGGCGGCGCAGACGCACCCGCGGGGTGCCGCCGCGCCGCCCGGTTGTCGGATTGCACGGTACAAGTGTGCGGCATCCGGCACGCTACGCGTCGGCGATTGCGTCCGCGACGCTGTCGTAGACCGGGATCAGCTGATCGGCGCGGGTCAGCTGCAGGACCCGGGCCACGGAAGCCTGTGGCGACGCCAGGCTGAGCACGCCGCCCTGCTGGTCGAGTTCCCGGGTG
>Ga0302220_10000275_pt1 | contig 45755 bp, 44 predicted proteins | sample II_Palsa_E1_3_FD_194572 | JGI IMG/M metagenome (GOLD analysis project Ga0302220, IMG submission 194572) | Peat permafrost microbial communities from Stordalen Mire near Abisko, Sweden - II_Palsa_E1_3 | ecosystem: Environmental > Terrestrial > Soil > Palsa > Peat permafrost | place: Sweden...
TCGTCAAGGTCCTTTCTATCTCGCCACCAATTCGTCTGCATGTCTGGTCTCCTACTCGACGCTTAAATCCTTAGGTGTTTCCACTTCTGTCTCCGAACCGCTTTCGATTTCGTCGAGCGCTCTAGTAGCCGCTCGAATTAGACGCTTTCGCAAACTGGCTGCAAGGAGACCAATCTCGTCTTCACGCGGCCCGAGTCTTCCTGCGACGGCGGACGGCATCATCCACTCCGTTTGTGCTCCCTTTTGCTTCAAAGTGCATGCGAGCGATACTGCCGCTACTAGCGGAGTTTCCTGCTCCATCCACGCAAATCCGATCAAAGCATCAATGACCAATGTGCTGCCAGGGAGATGTAAGCGGAACATCCCACGCTCATCCTGCGTCTTGAACGGAACGCGCTCGGGATGCATGCTCGCAGTTGCACCCGCTTTCAGCTCCCCTTCCAGCACGCGCAATAGTGACTCTATCGTCCGCTCGCGCTGCAGCGCCAGTCGGCGCTGTTCTTCAATTAGGGTAACTTGCCCACGCTGTCCGCCGGTGCGCTGCTCAAATCTTCGAGCTAGCAACGCTTCCTCGTCGTCGCCGGGCGGTTCGAAATCCTCCCACCGAAGCAATCTAAGGCGCAGGTCCAAGTCTTTCGTGAGGCAATATGTCGCCAATCTCCGTAGCTCTGGTGGCACAGTCGGGTCCGCCGGGATTGCTGGCGCCTTTGAGAGCACAGCCATCGCAACAGCGTAGCGATTTGCCGTCGCGACCTCGTCGTCGAAAAGCGGCTTGCTCGCAATTAGGTCGTGTATCACCGCACCGATTTGGTAGAAGGTAAGGCCCTTCCACAATTCCGGCGATGGTTCCCGAAGACGGAATAGATATTCTGGCGAACTATATTGGGCGGTGGCCAAGAAGGGACGCCGATGCCCCTGATCAGTTCCGTCTGGCCGGTCCTCCCCATCTTCAATCTCGCGGATTACGCCAAGATCGATCAGCTTCAAAGACGCGTAGTCTTTGGACACCATGACGTTATGTGGTTTGATATCACGATGGACTAAACCAGCGTCCTCAAGAAAGCGAACTGCCGAGACGAGTTGTGAAACCAACGGCCATAGTTGTTCGCGGGGAACCGCATCTAGACACTTGCTAAGCTCGTGCCATGGCAGAAATTCCATGCTCATGAAGCATGTATCTAGATGGAAGTCAATGATCTCGATACTCACCAGTGAGGGACAGTCGTGCCCAACGAGCCGTTGCTGGAGCTCAAGACGATGACGTTCAGCTTGCCCGTTTTCCTCCTGAAAAAAGGTCGGGTCGTAGACCTTCAATGCCCTACTCCCCATCGGCGTCTCAGTCAAGAAGACCGCTGCCGAGCCACCCGAGCCAACCGTTTCCCCAATTGCCCAGTCGCGAGACCGCGCATACTCCTCGGCCAAACCGCGCATCGCGCCAAGCTTCGCTGTCGACATCTCGGGCATAAAATTCCCTTAGTTTTTTTAGTCGTCCGTCAATACGGTATATTTTGCCCACCCACGGGCGAATGATCCAACTACGCGACGCCAAAGGGCGTCCCGTCGGCAGATTTTTCGACCCTGCATGGACGTGCGATGATACAGCCAAGCGGCACATTCGCCCTTCACCGCATTCGCCTGCCGACGCGCGCGACCCGCGCCGTCGGCTCAAGCTCCGGTCCTCCGGTTCAGAATGCGTCGACTTCCACGACCTTGTAAGCGGCCGTCGAGGCGTACATTATCGGTGCCTCGAACCGCCAGTGTGCGCCGCTCTCTACGTTACTGGCCTGCGCAATCGTATTGCCGAGCAGATTGCCCTGTCCGTCATACAAGTTGATCTTGACCACAGCGAAGTGCAGTTGTCCGTTTGTCCGGTTGGTTGCCGTTCCGATGACCGACCGGATCCCAGTCTGCCCGGTTCCCACCGTCACGTCGGACAGTGACAGGGACGACGCCCCCGTAATCTCCTGCGCATCCGCTGTCGTGAAGGCAAGTGCGGACAGCGCCAAGATGGCAAATTTCTTCAAGGGTTGACTCCTTTTCTGGATGGCACGGGACGCCCGGCCCGAACCTGCGCCGGTCGTCAATCGAGATATCGGCTGTCGGTCACTGGAACTTGAATCCCCATCACGCGGCAATGTCGACAGCTCGCCACGATGGTCCGGATTTTACGGTCCAGAATGAAAAGCATCGTTGTCGGAAAACCGGCAGACACGACGACCACACGGGTCGGACGTCTCCCTCCAGTTATGTTCCGGGCCGGGCTTTCATGCTTCGCACCGGGCCGCCTGCAGCGTCCCGGCCCTGACGGGCATCAATCCCTGACGTAACCCCTCAACCCCTGAAAGACCTGGCCAGGTGGTGGCCGCATACGGCCCCCACGATCGCGCTCGCCGCGCAGCGGCTCATCCCGGTCAAACCCGGAGCTTCGCAGCCGCCTGCCCCCTGAGTTCCCGCCCGACACCCGCGACCGTAGCCGATGGCCGCCCGGTGTCAAGGGGCGAGGGACCGTGTTGCCCGCACCCCTCCCTCACCTTTTTCCTTGACACCGGGCGGCCATCGGCTCCTTGAGTCGCACGGGCGCGAACTCAGGGGACTGGCGGCAGCACTGCCAACCCCGGGTTCCACCGGGACGAGCCCAACCCCTACGAGGCGGGCGGAATCTTGGGGCCCGGTCAGCGCAACACCCCTCAACCTTTTTTGCTGTGGAGAGTGTCATGCAACTCGCTTCCTCCTTCCGTTACGGTTCCCCGATGCTCCGCTCCGACTCGCCGCTGTCGGACGACCAGATCCGCAGTGTCGCGCCTTCGATCTTCGCGGACGGCAAGCACGAAAGCCGCTCCGAACGCTACACCTACATTCCCACCATCGCCGTCCTGGGCGGCCTGCGCAACGAAGGCTTCCAGCCGTTCATGGTCTGCCAGACACGCGTACGTCATGACGACCGCCGCGAATTCACCAAGCACATGATCCGCATGCGGCACACCGACGAGATCAACGGCGAAGAAGCCAACGAGATCATCCTGCTCAACTCGCACGATGGCACGAGCAGCTATCAGATGCTCGCTGGTGCGTATCGCTTTGTCTGCCAGAACGGCATGGTCGCCGGGGACACCGTGCGCGATATCCGTGTCCCCCACAAGGGCAACATCGTGCAGAACGTCATCAACGGTGCGTTCGACGTGCTCGACGGCTTCGACCTGATCCGCGAGCAGAAGGACGGCATGAAGGCCCTCACGCTCGGGCGCGACGAACAGCACGCATTCGCGCGCTCCGCGCTTGCGCTGCGCTACGACCCGACCGACGCCGAAACACCCGCTCCCATCACCGAAAGCAGCCTGCTTGCCCCGCGCCGCTTCGAGGACCGCCGGGACGACCTCTGGACAGTGTTTCAAAGGGTCCAGGAAAACCTCACCAAGGGCGGGCTGCACGGACGCTCGCGCAGCGGACGTTCCATGTCCACCCGTCCCATCACCGGCATCGACCAGAACGTGAAGCTCAACCGTGCGCTCTGGATGCTCGCCGAAGCCATGCGCCAGATGAAGGCGTAAGCACCGCAGGGGCGGCGTTTCCGCGCCGCCCCCATTCGATCAGGACTCCTCTCCGGTTCAAGTCCTGATGCATCCGGCAGCACCCGACCCGGAACCATCTTTCCAACCTTCTGGAGTCAGTCATGCAAGCCCAAGTTGAAACCCCTGTGGCAGAAACCACCGAAACCGCATCGCCGCTCGAAACCAGTTTCGGCAACGAGCAGCCCGTCATCACCGTGCCGTATTCCAGCCTGCGGCCCTCGCCACTGAACGCGCGCACCCAGCCCCTTTCGGGTATTCCGGGCCTCGCCGCCAACATCCGCGCCAAGGGCCTTTTGCAGAATCTTGTCGTTCACGAAGTGAAGGGCGGACGCGGAAAGCAGCGCCGCTATGGTGTCTGCGCGGGCCAGCGTCGCGAGGCCGCGCTCGACCTGCTGTTCGAACAGAAGCACATCACTGCCGACTATCCGGTACCGGTACGCATCGTCAGCGAAGGCGAAGCCCTCGCGATTTCCCTGATCGAGAACAGCGAACGTGAAGGACTTGACCCGTTCGACGTGCTGCGCGCGTACCGGATGCTGGCCGAGAAAGGGCGCAGCGTCGATTACATCGCCGCGTTGTTCTCCGCATCGCCGCTCACCGTCAAGCGCCACATGAAGCTCGCCAACGTCTCGCCGAAGCTGCTCGCGCTGCTGCGCGAGGACGCGATCACGCTCGACCAGCTTGCGGCCCTCGCGCTCGCGGACGATCACGGCACGCAGGAACACATCTGGTTCGACGCGAATGACTGGCAGCGCCAGCCCAACTATCTGCGGCAGGCCATCACGCGTGCCGAGATCGATGCGAGCCGCAGCCGGCTCGTGCGCTTCGTCGGCGTTGCCGCCTACGAAGCAGCGGGTGGCTACGTTCGACGCGATCTGTTCAGCGACGACGAAAACGCAGGCTATATCGCTGACGCCGAACTGTTGCAGCGCCTCGTCGCGCAGAAGCTCGACGCCGCCGCAGAGGAAGTGCGTGCCGAAGGCTGGGGCTGGATCGAAACGCGTGTCGAGCGCGACTTGCTGGAACTGAACCGTTACGGCAGGCTGCGGCCGGTCCAGCGCCCCTACACCGGCGACGAGCAGCAGCAGATGGACGCGCTCACCGCGCAGCAGGACGAACTCGCCGAAAAACTGGAGGCGCTATCGGAGGATGACGAGAACGCCTACGAGGAAGCCGACCGGCTCAACGAGGAAATCGAGCGCGTCAGTGCCGCCCTCATCGCCCTCGAAAGCATCGCACTGGTATGGGACGAACAGCAGATGGCCGAGGCGGGCGCGTTCGTCATCGTCGGCCAGCAGGGCGAACTCGTCATTGAGCGCGGCCTCGTGCGCCGCGAGAACGCCAACGCGCTCGAAGCCGCAGGCGCGAATGTCACCGGTACACCAGAAGCCGAAGCACACGACACGGTGTCCGCAACGGTCCCGAAGGTCAAACCGGTCCACAGCGCAAAGCTCTGCCAGCGCCTCACCGCGCAACGCACCGCCGCCATGCGCGCGGAACTCGCCGCACAGCCTGCCGTGGCGCTCGCCGCGCTGCTGCATCACCTAGTCCCGAAGGCGCTGCCTGAGCATTTCGGGCACACGTCCGCGCGCGACTTCCTGGCCCTGACCGGCACGAACAATCACGACGGACTGCTGCGCGCCGCCGACGACCTGGAAACCGGCCCCGCGTGGAGCGCCATCGAAACGCAACGCGCGCGGTGGATCGCGGAACTGCCCGCGAAGCGGGCCGACCTGCTGCCCTGGCTCGTCCAGCAGGACCCCGGCACGACGCTGCTCGATCTGCTCGCGTTCTGCACCGGCGCCCTGCTTGACGGGATCGCGGGCGAAGAAAGGCCGCATGCGATCAACGCGCTCGCAGGTGCGCTGAACCTCGACATGACCGGGTACTGGACGCCCACCCGCGCCACGTATTTCGACCATGTCAGCAAGGCGCGCATTGCCGAAGTCGTCGCAGCCGCCGTATCGCCAAAGGCCGCAGCCGATCTCGACAGGATGAAGAAGGCCGACGCGGCAGCCGCCGCCGAACTGCGGCTTGCGAAAGTCGCCTGGGTGCCGGAAATCTTCACCGACCGGGAAATCCCTGCCGCACCCTCATGGGAGAGCCGCGACGACGACGATGAGGATGAGGACGGGACCGACGGAGCGGACACCGCAGCCGATGCGGAAGAAACGCCGGAAGGCGAGGACGCCGCCACGCACGCGGATGCCGGTCACGGTACGGAACACGTCAACGACACTCCACCCGAAACGTGCGCCGCGCCTGCCTCCGCCAGCGAGCAGTCACCGTGGCCTTTCCCGACCGCTGACAGCGTGAGTACCGGACAATCCGGCGCGCTCGCAGCATAACCCCTGCCTCGCCCCGGCAACGGGGCGAGGCAGGGGCAGCGGCATCCCATCACGCCCTGCCGCCTGCGCATCCCACCTTAACCGGAGAGTCCGTCATGTTCAAACATATCCGCATGGTCGTGCTCGCGACCAATGCCGTGGGTTCGCCCGATCTTTTCCTCACTTCCGTCGAGGCAACCGACACGCAGTACCAGCATGGCCGCCACTACGACATGGCTGTGCTGCGCGCCCGCGACGAAGGCTACAGCACCCCGATGATTGCCTTCGACCAACACGACGCGGCGGCCCGCATGCTCCGCCGCGCCGCTGCGTTCATGGAAGGCGACACCGACGAGGTATAACCCGTGCGGACAGACGGCTTGCCGTCTGCCCGCCTCAGGCGATGCCCTCCACCCTGTCCAGCCAGTTCCGACAAAAATGCGCGATATACCTGCGAAACCGCGCGTGAACGAAGTCGTCACAACCTAGCCGGGAGATCGCCGTGAACACTTCTGACCTGCTCCCCGCCGCAAGGCAGCAGCTCGCCGAAATCGCCAAAAGGATACTTTGCGTGAAAACCCTCGAAACCCGCAACTCCGACCCGCTCGATTTCCACGATACGGCAGTCTGGTCCATCAGCGCGGCGCCAGAAGCGGCTTACCTGGCCTGTGTCACCAGCGCGAAATCCAGTGCAACCCGAACACGACCCCGGCCGCTCGCCATTCGGGTGGTCTCCAATACGACAGCTGCCGAAACGCAGACCGTCCGGGCGTTTCCCGACAGTTGTCGCGCGCCACACACTCCCCACCTTACCGACGAAGTCAGCAACCGCCTGCCCTGTAGAGTGGCCCTGTCCGAACCGTCGCCACCATCATGCAAAAGCAGACGGCCCCGAAAATCGGCATCAGGATCAGCCGCCAGTATGGCCTTCCGCACGACCTGCCCTGACTGACGCGCTTCGTGATTCATCGCGGCCTGACGGACGGCGATATTAGCGACGTGTAGCCTGTCCCGGCAGACCGCAAGGCGTCTGCCCGCGCCCAATGGTCGCCTGCCCACCACCCTGCCATCCCGCCCGCACCCGCCGCCAGCAGCATCACAACCAGTCCGCCCACCACCAGCGCGTAGCAAGCCCGCACCAGTCGCCGCATGGTGACGCGCTCGAATGACGCGAGCGTCGCGTCGAGCCGTTGCCGCTGTTCACGGGCCGCGACCGCCGTCGCTGCCACGAGCCGGTTTCCGGCAGCACGCGCAATCCGGTTCGCCGCCCGCTGGGTGAGCGTAGCGAGCGCCTCATCGTTCAGCGCAGCAAGCGCCGCCCGGTAGCGCGCCTCGTGCTCGGAGGTCATCTTCTCCGCCAATGCGATCGTTTCCTTGCAGCGTGCGAGCGCTTCGCGATGCTGCGCCATCAACGCCTGCGTCGCCGCGTGCGCTTCGGCGCGCGCCGCATCGACCCCGCCCGCGCCCGCCTGCCGGATGCGCTCCGGTATCGCTTCGTAGAGGCGCACGTAGTATTCCAGCACCGCCAGCACCGACCACAGTGCATCGTTGTCACGCAGATTCAGCGCCGCCGACACGTGGCGCATGCGCAGTAGGCTCGTGTCGTCCGGCGGCTCGCCGCTCACTTCAAGGAACAGCCGCGCAAGCGGATCAACCGGGCGCGGGTGCGGATCCCGCCGTGTACGTCGCTCACGCATCGCCCGTCACCTGCGCGAACATCGCATCATAGGATGCCCGCCAGCGCAGCAGTTCCGCACGCTGGCCGATGGGTAACGTATCAACCGCCTTGCGTACTGACAGCCGCTGGCTGCGCAGGTCATCCGCAACGCGGTCAGCCAGATCAGGAAAGTCCAGCGACCTGCCCTTCGCTTCGATAGTTTTGCGCAGCTTCGAATCCTGATACAGCACGAAGCGTTCGGGCGTGCCGTAGTAGCCATTGCGCACGACATGTACCGTCGCATCCGGGAATGTATCGCTGAACTGTCGCAGCAGTTCGAGACTGTCGCGCTGACGATTGATGACCCAGAACACGACGAGGCGCCGTCCGAGTTCGTCGAGCGTACTGCTCAGCGTCGCGCCATATCGCGTGACCCCGTCCTGATTGCGCGCTGCCGTGCTGACCACCACGACTGCATCGCGATGCGCGTCACAGTAGTTCACGAAATCGATCCAGCCACTGGCCTTGTCCAGATCGAACGACGCGCAATCGATCTCGTCGTGCACCGCGCGCATCACGTCCGGGTTCGACGTATCGTTTTCCACCAGCACGGTATTCACGCCCCGCCGCTGCAGGTGGTCCACGAGCGCAAGCGCGACCACGCTCTTGCCGACACCGCCCTTGCCGCCGCCGACGAGATAGATGGGATTGACTGTCGTGTCGACTGTCGTGTTCATGGCGACTCCCTACAGATCGTCGGTGTCGGGCCGGATTACAAATCCGAGCGTGCCCTGCACCGGCATGGGTTGTCTGGTTACGGTCTTTCCCCCGTCCTTGCGGACCTGATTCGTGCGCGGCGGTGCATCGGGCTGACGCACCGCCGCGCCGCCAGCCTGCCCTGCCGTATGCGCACCCGACGACGGGCGTGCGCTGTTCGCGACACCGCTGCCCTTCCGGGTTGCGCGCAGCGCGTAGCGGATCGTTCCCGCCGTGATGTCGATGCCGTGTGGTTGCGCCTGCTCGGCGATCTGCTCCAGTGTATAGCCCTTCGCCTGCGCCGCGCGTACACGTGCACGCATGTCTTTCATCGCATCGCGCACCGTCACTCCATGTTCAGCCTCGGGCTTTTCAGGTAGCGCATCGAGTGCGCGGGCGAACGCCTCCCATTGCGACTTTGTATAGACCCTCGCGACAGGCATAAGTCACCCTCCTGCGCATACCGTTACGCACCACATTCACCCCATCCTGCGCACAGCGCGCACACGCGTCAACCACCTTTTTCGCAGGGCAAACGCACATGGGAACACCTGGGAAGCGACGGGAACTGATGAGAACAACGCACTTTTTTGTGACTGTCGTACGCGCGCGACATATCCTCCATTACGCATCCCGGTTTACTCCTGACACGCATGCTGTTCGACCGGCATCGTCACTGGTTACGCACGGCCCTCGATCAACAATACGCAGCGTATGCGTATCGGACAAGGCAAGCTCAGGATGCGCACAAGCGTAGCGAATCGCACATCAATGCGCCGGTCATGCGCACTGCCTGCGACACCGTCAGCGGATCTGATACGCACGCAGCCGTACCGACCCCGAACACGTTACGCGCGTGTCCGTTCGCAAGACATGCACACAACGCCAGCATGTCCTACGCACCGGATTGACAACTGACGGGAGGGCATCACGCACGGCTTACGCATCCTTTCACGCACAGACATACGCACACCGTTTACTCCAGAGGGGAGACCTCTACGCCCCCCCTTGCTCACCCATTCGCACATGATGGTGCAGGGCCTGAACAGACGTTTACCAGGCGACGGAAACCTCAACGCAAAACGTTTACGCCAGGCGACAAAATGCGCACTGAAAACACGGTATTGCAGGATAGGCTACCGCCGGTTTCGGGCGCCATGGACACACGCGGACATGCTTCGCGATCTCGGCATAGTGGCTTCGCGCTTCTAACACGCATCCCTTAGCGAATCAACGCGAGAATCGCGATATGTGCTCAAAGCGCCGAACGACTTCAGCCTGCTGCGACATCGAAAGGATAAGTGTCCGACGCGAGTCGGCCAAGATTTCGTGCCGAAAACTATTGGCAAAGATTTATCGGGCGGCCTTAAAAGCGATGTTGCGGTTGGTGAATCGTCGGCTATGTCGATTGCCGAAAATTAGTCTCTACTAGAATCTAAGAGACTTGCGCAGAACAAGATCACTTCGGCTCCAGCGACAGGTTGTTGATCTCGTCGGGGCACTTCCACTTTTTTCCTTCGTGACTATCAAAATTGTCCGTATGAGATAGACAAGGGCTCACGTCGGATAATTTTCGGGACGGGGCTACCCAATGAGCCGCCGATCTAATTGAAGATAAGAAAAGGTTTGTAACGAGCCTTTAATTTTTTAAGCTTATTGCGAAAAGTGGCAACTTTAATTATTTAGAATTACGCATCCTATAAAAAACCCATTCTCTGTAGGCAAATTGAATTGACACCCGCACCGACCTTGACCTTCAGACTTTGCGTCACTCGATCAGACAGACCCACCGTCGTCCGATAGCCCTCGTAGCCGGTCGCACCCACGCCGATTGCGAGGTCCTTGTTGTCCCCCGTGACTACGTGCTCTCGATCCGGCGAACCACTGCTGCAGCGAATTCGCGCGTTGACGCGGTGCCTTTCAGATCGCGCGTACGGATATGGTCGGTGTTGAGTGTTTCAGTGATTGCAGTTCGCAATCGTAGGGCGAGATCACCCTTACCAACATGCTCAAGCATCAAGCCCGATGCAAGTAACAAGGAGATGGGGTTGGCCACGTCTTTACCAGCGATGTCCGGCGCCGATCCATGCACGGCTTCAAAAATCGCCGTGTCATTACCGTAATTGGCGCCAGGCGCCATGCCCAGTCCGCCAACAAGCCCCGCTAAGTGATCTGACAGAATGTCTCCAAACAGATTGGTGCACAGAAGCATATCGAACTGCCATGGGTTCAGCACAAGCTGCATCGCGCAGGCGTCGACAATGATGTCATTCATTTCCACCCGACCTTCGTAATCCCGGGCAACGTCTCGAGCGGCGTCCAGGAACACTCCTGTGAGTGCTTTCAGGATGTTGGCCTTATGCACAACGGTGATCTTCTTTCGTCCGTGCTTCACGGCATATTCGAAGGCAAATCTTGCGATTCGTGCGCACGCATCGCGTGTGTTTACCCCGGTCGCGACTGCAACCGCGTTCGGATCATCGCCGACGGGAATGTAGTATTCATGCGCGACATAAAACCCACCGAGGTTTTCGCGCACAAGCACGAGGTCGATCTCGTCGTAGCGACCAGGGATGATGGTATGGACGGGCCGAACGTTGCCAAAAAGCTGAAACTCTTCACGAAGCCGAACGTTGGAAGAGCGGAACCCCTCCCCGATCGGGGTCGTCAATGGACCTTTGAGCGCAAGCCTGTTCTTGCGAATGCTCTCGAGTGTCACATCTGGTAGCGGGTCTCCACAGTGGGTGACCCCGGCGATTCCGGCATGCTGTACGTCCCAGATGAATGGGGATCCTAAAGCGTCAAGAACCTGAACCGTTGCAGCCACCACTTCCGGCCCGATTCCATCGCCGGGGATCAGTGTTGCGGGGATTTTGTGTCTCGGCGTGCTTTCCATATCAGTCTTCCAGAGTAGACAGGGGCAACCGTCCGCGGTTGATTGGCTATTGCTGACGCCGCTGGGTGCGATGAGTTGGTCTCAGCCATGGACCAGCTCAAAACTTCATTGCCGACGCACGCCGCTCCCAGGCAGATGTGTCGCCATGTCATGACTGTTAGTGTTCGACACCCGCAGTGTGCATACCGCCTGGCTAATCTATCAGAGCGCCACAGCATGCGGGCTAAATATCCGCGGATCGCCAACCGGCAGAATCACGCGGCCGTGCACCTCGTTGATCACGTCGGCTGCGGACAGGTAGAACGCGAGCGCCGCCGTGATCAGCCCCATATAGCCGCCCGCCATTCGTACCAGACCTGAACCCGTCCACTCTCCTCCAGCCAGCAGGCCGAAGGTGATCCAGAGCGCCAGAAAAATGAACTGCAGCACGCGAGGCGAGCGAAAGGTCGCCAGCCACATATAAAACGTGAAGACGCCCCAAAGAAACAGATACCAGCCGACGAACGCGGCTGGCACCTTGTCGTGTAAAAAGAGCACGAACAGTGCAAACGACCACCAGAACGCGCCATAACTCAGAAAGGCAGTCGCGCCAAAGGTATTGCCGCGCGGCAACTCCATCATCCCCGCAATGGCCTGCGCGGTCCCGCCGTAGGCGAGCGCGCAGGCGAGCACGAGGCCCATCGACTCGCCCGAAAACCAGCCGGCGTTGATCATGCTCAGCAGCCACGTTGTCAATGCAAAGCCGGCGAGACCCAGTGGCGCGGGGTTCGCAAGTGTAGTTCGGATCGGTGCGCTGGCCATGACCTGCTCCTGAAGATAAAAAACGTTCCGGCAATCTCGCATCCTTCGCGAACCCTCACCCGAGCTGATCGAGAATCGCCGGATTTTCCAGCGTGGATATGTCCTGCGTAATCTCTTCGCCGGCCGCCAGCGAGCGCAGCAAGCGGCGCATGATCTTGCCCGAGCGTGTTTTCGGCAAGTTCTCACCGAAGCGGATTTCTTTGGGCTTCGCGATCGGTCCGATTTCCTTGCCGACCCAGTTGCGCAATTCGGTCGCGATTCTGATCGCCTGGTCCCCGGTTGGCCGCTCGCCCGTCAACACCACGAACGCGACGACGACCTCACCGGTCGTGTCGTCGGCGCGGCCCACGACCGCGGCTTCGGCGACCAGTGGGTTCGCGACGAGCGCCGACTCGATCTCCATCGTGCCGAGCCGGTGGCCCGATACGTTGAGCACATCGTCGATACGACCGGTAATCGTGAAGTAGCCGGTGTCCGCGTCACGCACCGCGCCGTCACCGGCGAGGTACAGCTTGCCGCCGAGATCTTCAGGGAAGTAACTCTGCTTATAGCGCTCCGTATCGCCCCAGACGCCGCGCAACATCGACGGCCATGGCCGTTTGACGACGAGAATGCCGCCCTGCCCGTTCGGCACGTCCTGCCCGGTTTCGTCGACGACCGCGGCCATGATGCCCGGCAGCGGCAGCGTGCACGAACCCGGCACCAGTGGCGTGGCGCCCGGCATCGGCGCGATCATGTGGCCACCCGTTTCGGTTTGCCACCAGGTGTCGATGACAGGGCAATGGCTATGGCCGACGTGTTCGTAGAACCACGTCCACGCGGCCGGGTTGATCGGCTCGCCGACCGTGCCGAGCAGACGCAAGCTCGACAGGTCGTAACGGTCCGGATGAACTGCGGGATCGGACTCGGCCAGCTTGATCAGCGAACGGATCGCGGTCGGCGCGGTGTAGAACACCGTCACCCGATGTTTCGCGATCATTTCCCAGAAGCGGCCGGCGTTCGGATAAGTGGGCACGCCTTCGAACACGACCTGAGTCGCGCCGATCGCGGTCGGACCATACGCAATATAGCTGTGACCAGTTATCCAGCCGATGTCGGCGGTACACCAGAATACGTCGCTGCGCTTTGCGTCGAAGGTCCACTTCATGGTCTGCGCGGCCCACATCAGGAAGCCGCCCGTGCTGTGCTGCACACCCTTGGGCACACCCGTCGAACCAGACGTATAGAGAATGAAGAGCGGATGTTCCGCACTCACCCATTCAGGCTCGCACGTGTCCGGTTCGGCTTGCGTCAGCTCGTGCATCCACAGGTCGCGGCCTTCGTGCCACGCAATCTTGCCGCCCGTGCGCTGATAAACGATGACGCTCTTCACCGCCTCGCAGCCGCCCATCGCAAGCCCTTCGTCCACGATGTTCTTCAGCGGCAGGGCTTTGCCGCCGCGCATCTGTTCGTCGCAGGTGACCAACGCGATCGCACCCACGTTGACGATCCGCTCGTTGAGCGACTTCGACGAGAAGCCGCCGAACACGACGGAATGCGTCGCGCCGATGCGCGCGCACGCCTGCATCGCCACGATGCCTTCAATCGACATCGGCATGTAGATCACCACGCGGTCGCCTTTCTTCACGCCGCGAGTTCGCAAGGCATTGGCAAAGCGGCTCACCCGCTTGAGCAACTGCCGGTAGGTGACGTGCGTGACGGTGCCGTCGTCCGCTTCGAAGATCAGCGCGACATGCTCACCGTTACCGGCTTCGACGTGGCGGTCGAGGCAGTTGTAGGACGCATTAAGGGTGCCGTCGTTGAACCATTCATAGAACGGCGCGCGGGATTCATCCAGAACCGTGGAAATCGGCTTTTTCCAGTCGAGCGTCTCGCGCGCGAGGCGGGCCCAGAATCCGGTGTAATTACGTTCAGCCTCAGCGACCAGCGCGCGGTAGGCGTCCATGCCGGAGATCGCAGCGTAAGCCGCCACGCTGGCGTGAGGAAGGAAGGCCTGCGGCTCCTCCAGAATCGAATCACTGGTTGACATGTATGTCCCTTGCACGCTTTCGCGCGTGCTTGATAGGTGCGTTTCGGTCAGTCACTAAGCCGCCGCTGCACCGCGGGCGGACGCGAAAAGAGGAACTTGGCTGCGTAGGTGACTGTCAGTAAATCAAATATGTTTCGCAACGTGAATACCCGCGAGCCATGCTGCGCCGGGCGGCGTGTCCACGCACCCCGCATGATCCGATCGATCTCGCGACGTCAGCTCCAGGCAGAATGGGGATGGCGCACAGATTGTTTTTGGAAGCCTTGTCACGCGTACTGATTTCGATCGCTATGATTGAGAAATTCAAGGGGGCTGACAATGACGTTGCTCGCGGTGTGACCAGAAGTCGGTACGGTGGCGTACCGGCGCGAGAAATCAGGCGAGGCGTACCGACTCGCCCCCGAATTCCGAAGCTTGTGAGCAGCACCTCCTTGCCGCCCGGCCACCAGGCGCGCGTGTCGACAACGAAATAGCGAATGACCCACGCCTCGTCGTCGAAAATAAACCCGCTAATGTGGCCGATGCTGCCGTCTACGGCCTCGATGGCGCAGCGCTCAACATGACTCGCGCTGCGCGGATGAACATCGCCCGGTGGCTTGTCGCCGTACAGCGAAAGTTGCTGCTCACCATTTGAAAAAACTTGCGTCAAGACGAGCTCGCGCCATTTCTATAGCGCTTTCAAAGCAGGAAACAGCCGGTCGAATTCGCGCTTCACTACGCCGTAACATTCACACACACGTGTTTCGAGTCCCGGCCTGTCCAGTACCTCGATGTGGCCATGGCTGTAGCGAATCAATCCCACATCCTGCAATTTCAGCGCGGCCTCGCTTACACCGGATCGGCGTACGCCCAGCATATTGGCGATCAGTTCCTGCGTCATCTTCAGTTCGTTTGACGAGAGACGGTCGATGCTGAGCAGCAGCCATCTGCACAACTGCTGGTCGATCGAATGGTGCCGGTTACACACGGCGGTCTGCGCCATCTGGGTGATCAGCGCCTGCGTATAGCGGAGTAAAAGGCGCTGGACAGGGCCGGCACGATGGAATTCCTCTTTCAGGATTCGAGCGTCCAGGCGATACGCCTTGCCCGCGCTTTGTACGACCGCCCGGCTGGGCGTGGTCTCGCCCCCCATGAAAAGCGCGATGCCGATGAGCCCTTCGTTGCCGACGATCGCGATTTCCGCAGACGCACCGTTCTCCATCACATAGAGCAGCGACACGATACAGGTAGTTGGGAAATAAACGTAATCGAGGCGATCGCCGGATTCGTAGACGACGTTGCCGAGCGGCATATCCACAGGTAACAGATGTGGCGCCAAACGCTCCCACTCCAGGTCAGGCAACACTGCCAGTAGATGGTTTTCGTTTTGACGATGATCGTGAGTCATTTCGCACCTCCGCAGCTCGCCCGGAAACGCGTTGCTTTCGCCGACAATTTCCTAACGGATAACTATGGATAGAAGAAGGAATGCTCCAACACCTTTGCGAGCTGTGTCACAGCGCGTCACCGTGCGGCAATCTTCGCGCCCCCCAAATCTCGCCGATACACAATACATTATAAGTCGCGTCGAAATTGTGGCGCCGATCCGCACCTTGATACGACTTCGCGTTACCGCGCGTCCGTGCATGCGGGTTGCACGAACGTCGAAAACCATTGCCAGGCAGTTGCGCGAAAACCCGTGAGGTTCAAAGCACGTCTGATGATTGCGGCAAGCGTCAGCGAACCCGTGCCCGCCTGCGATCAGGATGTCACGTGACGATGAACGCGGATTGGCGTTTGCACGTAGACAGATCTCTGTACGTTGTCGTACCGCTTTCTCCCGCGCGCGCGCGTAACGTGTCTTTTTATCGTTGACCAGCGGAGAAAAAGTCATGCTTAGACGAACCTTCATCTGGAGCACATCCGGATCGCTTCTGGCGCTCGGCGCAATGCTCTCAGGTTGCACCACCACCTCTTCTTCCGATGCGAGCCGCAGTCAACAAATGGACAAGCGCCGCGCCATCGATGCAGGTGTCGACTCGACTCTGACTCGCCTGTACGGCATGGCAAGCGGTTCACGCGAACTGGCCGGCAAGGCACACGGGGTACTGACGTTCCCGTCGGTGATCGACGCCGGCTTCGTGGTCGGCGGTCAGTATGGCGAAGGCTCGTTGCGCGTTGGCGGCCACACGGTCGGCTACTACAGCACGGCGACCGGGTCGATCGGCTGGCAGATCGGCGCGCAATCGCGCGCAATCGTATTCCTGTTCATGACCGACGAGTCGCTCAACCGCTTTCGTAGCAGGGACGGATGGTCGGCTGGCGGCGATGCCTCCGTGGCCGTGCTGAAGGTCGGCGCGAACGGCAATCTCGACAGCAGCACTGCGACCGGACAGGTCGACGCTTTTGTGCTGACCAACACTGGCCTGATGGCGGGCGCATCGCTGGAAGGCACCAAAGTCACGCGGCTCACGTCGCTTTGAAATAAGGGCTGGGGGACGCGCGTGACGCGCGCCCTGGTAGGAACACAGGAAGAAAAGCCATGTTACGAAGCATACGAGACTTGCACGGAAGCACCGTGAGCGCAGTGGACGGCGACATCGGCTCAGTCAGTCAGGCCTATTTCGACGACGAGTCATGGGGTGTGCGTTATCTGGTGGTCGAAACAGGCAATTGGCTCAACGACCGGCAAGTGCTGGTTTCGCCGTATTCGGTGAAACACACCGACCCCGGATCGAGCATCGTGCATGTCGGCCTCTCCCGGCAGCAAGTGAGAGACAGCCCGATGCTGGACGCCCACAAGCCGGTATCGCGGCAGCACGAGATCGAGTATCTGCGCTACTACAGCTATCCGACCTATTGGGGCGGTCCGAACCTTTGGGAATGGGCGCCTACCCGGCCTACGACCCGACAGGTGTGTCGCCAGACGCCCTGCTCGATGAGCCACCAGGGCCAACCCTGGATGCGGTCAAACCGCAACCCGACGTCCATCTGCGTAGCACCGACGAGGTCAAGGGCTACCACCTCAAAACAGCGGATGGCAGTATTGGTCACGTATCGGATTTCATTTACGACGACACCGACTGGGCGATTCGCTACCTGGTCGTGGAAACTCACAACTGGTGGCCCGGCGGCAAAGCCGTGCTGATCGCGATTCACTGGATAGACGGAGTCGACTGGTTCGATTCGACCGTATCGACGGCATTGACGCGCGACGTCATCAAGAATAGCCCCGCTTACGACGACTCGATGCCGATCGACCGGCCTTACGAAGTCGTGCTGCATCAGTTTTACGACAAGCATGGATATTGGTCGGATCCGGGTGCCGACGAACGGGTGGCATCGGATTGAGCCGCTACACAGACTACCGTTCTCGCCTGGTCCGGGCGGTCCTGGACCGATCGAAAACGCAAGTCTTCAAAGGCGTTAAAAGCGGGAGCAGGTCATGAGACAGAACATTCAGAAGTTGTATCAAGCCCGTATCCATACATTCACCCCCGAATGTCTGGAACTGCAGGACGGAACATTCGATTTTCATCTTCGGCATGCCGTGGAAGGCTCCCTTCCTTCGGCTGACAAGCACTATGACGTCGGCGTTTTTGCGACGAGCAAGGAAGGCTATGTGGCTGCACTTGCGTACGGCGACAAATACATCGCCGAACATAAGTTTGGGATGTAGCAGCGCTGCCGGTTATCGACGAACCGCGAGCTTTACCCAGCAGCGACGACGGCCAGTGTGGCTCTCGTTCAATCAGACAGGCGGCATCATGGCGGACAGAATCATCTCAAGCAGGACACACGACGCTCACATGACCGTCAAAGATCATATTGCCGATGGTTGGGTGGCGAGCGTGTGCGTCGTTCCAAAGGGCGCATCAAAGAGCAATGAACTCATCAAACTTGACACTTTCTTCGAATCTGAAGATGTCGCATGGGAATCGGCTGAGACGCTTGCACGTGCCGAGCTCAACAATCTGAAATAGCGCAGGGCCGCACTTCCGTTCTCGCAGTCCACCAACCGACGCGTCTCGATTCGCACGAAGGCGTCACGCCCATCGAGCCCGCCATACCCGAAACGATCTGACGGACCAATACGGCCTCGCCAGCCACCAGGAGTGCCCCGCTCATGGACACGCTCACCCACGATCCGGTCAAGCAGCCGACTCGTCCAAAACTGCTGCAGGTGATGGGCCCCGGCCTCATCACCGGCGCATCGGACGACGATCCGAGCGGTATCGCAACGTATTCCCAGGTCGGCGCGCAATTCGGCTATGGTCTCGCGTGGACACTCCTGTTCAGCTATCCGCTGATGGCCGCGATCCAGGAGATCAGCGCGCGCATTGGGCGGGTCACCGGCAGCGGCATCGCCGGCAATCTGCGTGAGTACTATCCGCGCTGGCTATCGACCAGCGTAGTCGGGTTGCTGCTCGTCGCGAATATCATCAACCTGGGTGCAGACCTGGGCGCAATGGGTGCTGCGCTCAAGCTGTTGATCTCAGGCCCCGCGCTACTCTATGTGTGCGGTTTTGGCCTCCTGTCGGTAGTGCTGGAAGTGTTCACGCGCTATGCACGCTATGTGTCGGTTCTGAAATGGCTGTGCCTGTCATTGTTCAGCTACGTGATCTGCGCCTTTGTCGTCAAAGTGCCGTGGGACCAGGTGGGCTGGGCAGTCTTATGGCCGCCGCTATCCATCAAGCCGGATTACCTCGTCGCCATCGTCGCGGTCATGGGCACAACGATCAGTCCCTACCTGTTCTTCTGGCAGGCAGAGCAGGAAGTCGAGGACGAAAAGGAGCGGCCCGGCGCGCATTCGTTGACCCACGCGCCATGGGAAGCGCCGGCGGAGTTCACGCGGATCCGCGTCGACACCTACCTCGGCATGGCGCTCTCGAATGTGATCGCGTTCTTCATCGTCGTGACGACGGCGACGACTTTGCATGCGCACGGACTCATTGATATTCAGACTTCGGCGCAGGCGGCTGAAGCGCTGCGTGGCATAGCAGGTCCATTCACGTTCGTTGTGTTCGCCGCCGGCATCATCGGCACCGGTTTGTTGACACTGCCTGTGCTGGCCGGCTCGGGTGCCTATGCCGTGGGCGAATTGTTCGCGTGGCGCGTGGGCCTTGCGCGTCTGCCGTCGCAGGCGAAGGCGTTCTACGGCGTGATTGCCGCCGCGACGGCAGTCGGCGCCGGTCTGAACTTCACGTCGATCGATCCGGTCAAGGCGCTCTATTGGAGCGCTGTCCTCAACGGTGTTGTCGCGGTACCCGTGATGATCGTCATGATGCATCTCTCGATGCGTACCCGCATCATGTCCGGCTTCACGCTGCCACCAGCTCTACGCATCCTCGGCTGGCTGGCGACAGGCGTGATGGCGGCTACGGTCGTGGCGATGGGGGTCGCCTGGTTCGCGTGAGGGAGCCGTTCTATCGCCTCGTATGCTGCGCTCGCAAGGCTTCGATTTCATCCAGCAAATCGAGCGCGAGCGCGATACCCGCAGCGTTGATCTCGAGATCCCGCGCAAGATGACGGGCCCGGCGGGCACGTCGCAACGAGGCGCCGTCGAAGTGCGGACCGTCGTCCTCGCTGACGCGTTTCGGCTCAATCGCGCCTTGCTCGATCCATTCAATGAGCTGGACTTCAGAAGCGCCGGACACCCGGCACAATTCGAGTAGCGTGAACTCCACCTGCTCCTCGACGATCAGGCATTCGAGCCAGGCCGTGCGCGATTCTTTCATGATGGATCACACGAAAAGTGCGCGCGCGGGTCGAAGTCGCACGCCTGTCGTAGCATCTCGTAAGCCGCGCGTGCCGGCTCGCTGTCAGCCAGCGGCAGAACGATGTTCAATTGCGCATAGAGATCGCCCGATTTACCGGCGGCACCGCTCGCTGGGATTCCCTTGTCTTTCAGGCGCAAGCGTTGGCCGCCGCTAGAATCTTTGGGTATGGCTATTTCAACGGCGCCGTCAGGTGTCGGCACGGTAACGCGTGCGCCCAGTGCCGCTTCCCAGGGCGCAACCGGCACGGTGATCGTCACATCGCGGCCGTCGACGCGGAAATGTGCATGCTGGCGCAATGTGATTTCCAGGTACAGGTCTCCGGCACGCCCCTCTCCGAAACCCGCGCCCCCCTGGCCGGCCAGCCGCAGATGCTGCCCACCGTGCACGCCCTTCGGAATGGAGACATCGAGCGTGCGCGACTTCAGCACGACATGTCCGCTTGCATCGAGCACCGGCGTCTCCAGCGAAATCGTGCGCTGCGCGCCACGATAGGTATCCTCCAGATCGATCACCACTTTGGCGTGGTGATCCTGACCCGGAACCGAGAAACCGACACCGGCATAGGCACCTTCCAACTCCTGATCCGTCGCGCGTGCGTGATCGGCGCCGGCGGTATGTCGCGCCTGTCTGGTCGATTTACCATCACCACCGGCATCCCGGCCACGAAATAGCGTGTCGAAAAATTCACTGAAGCGTGCATCCTCGGCCCCGCGGTCGTCCCCGCCGCTGAATTCGAAGCCTTCATCCCACTGCGGCGGAGGCTCGAAGTCCTGACCATTGCGCCACTGGTCGCCCATCCGGTCGTAGGCCCCACGCTTTTCCGTGTCTTTGAGCACGCTATACGCCTCGCCGAGCTCCTTGAAGCGCGGCTCCGCGTCGTCGAGTTTGCTCAGGTCCGGGTGATATTTGCGAGCGAGCTTGCGATACGTACGCTTGATATCGTCCTGTGTCGCGCTGCGCGGCAGTCCCAGCACTTCGTAATAGTCTTTGTATTTCATATCGAAGGTCTATGAGAGAGGCCGCGCGCACCTATTTCAGCGGTATCACGGCGGGACGAACAGGCGGCGCGTCATGAACGGTCGCCCAATCGCTGGTGCGCACGTGGTGGATGATCAATGGAATGCCCGCGAACACGACGATGCCGAGGACGACCAGGCCAGTGTAAAACCAGGGCGAACCGACCGGCAACTGGTCAGGCGGGAAGAACGACACGACGAAACTGAACAGCACCCCGACAAACCCAACGCCGGCCGTCAACCACATACCAGCTAAACCACCGGGCACCGTGAATGGTCGTGGCAACGCAGGTGCGGAATAGCGCAACCTGATCGCCGCCGCATACATGAACATGTAGGCGATCAGGTAAAGCGCGATCGTCATCGCTGAGATCAGGAAGAACGCGACCGATACATTCTGGATAACGAAGTAAAAGCACGAAATGACGGTCACGATCAGACCTTGCACCAGCAGAATATGCGTGGGCATGCCCTTGCGGTTCTTTGCCTGAAGGATCGGCGGCAACTCGCCCTCATGTGCGGTCTCGAGCAAGCCGCGCGATGGACTGCCGAGCCAGGCCAGCACGCCACTGATTGCACCGACGCCGACCAGCAACGACAATGCAGACACAGCCCAGCCCATGTGCCAGATGTCCGCAAACACGGCACCGAATGCGTCGAACACGCCGGATTGCAGCGAGATCTTCGCGTACGGCAAGATTGCCGCGATCGGCAAGGCTCCGAGAGCGAAGATCAGCACCGAAATCACCGCACCCAGTCCGATGGCCGCCGGGTAACCGCGACTCGGGCTGCGCATGTCGATCACATGAACCGCTTGAACCTCCACGCCGGCGAACAGCAGCACGATGCCGGCGAGAAACGAGATCGTGCCGAAGCCGTGAATCGCGGGCCAGAAACGGGCGTGCCCATCTTGCGACAGCGCGGCGTCGTTCAGATGTTGCCATCCAACCGGATGCCCACTGCCGATCCAGTAGCCGAGCAGCGCGAGCAGCACGATTCCCGGCACGATGGTGCCGATCACGAAGGTCCAATTCGCGATCCTCGCAAAAACTTCAACGCCTTGCAGCACAACCCACGTGGAAAGCCAGTACGCGACGATGCAGAAGATCCCGACGTAGACACCGTTCTTCGCCAGGTCCGGCCTGCCGATCGTATACGCGAGTGCCGCCGCGCCGAAAGTCAGTGCCACGGGATACCAGACGACGTTCTGAATCCATTGCAGCCATATCGCGAGAAAACCCCATCGGGTGCCGAACGCTTCGGCTACCCATGTGTAGATGCCGCCACGCCGGTCGGCAAACGCGCCGCCCAGTTCAGCTGAAATCAGCGACGCGGGGATCAGATAGAAAACAACAGTAAAGGCGAGATAGGCGAACATCGTCATCTCCTCCTTCGCCAGCAACGGAAGCCCACGCAGGCTTGTGACCACAGCTGCCGCCGTCATCAGACCGATCGACGTGACGCTCAGATACTTACCGCGTTTTGCGGTATTGGCGGCCGGCAACGCGGCCGCGGTGGTAGCGGTGTTATCCATTTCATGCGCTCCTGTGAAGAGGCAACATCAATCGTGATGGAAGGTAGGGCCGGCGGTGGAATGCGGCACCGGGTTCTTCGTCAGATGAGCGACAGCGTGCCTGATATCCTCGAGCAGCATCGCCGCCATGTCGCGGGTCACGCCGCGCCGGATCAACACGCGTTGCACGATAGTCTCCTCGCGGCCGGCCGGCAGCTTGTACGAAGCAATCTGCCAGCCGCGCATGCGTACCTGGTCGGACAGATCGAATAGCGTGAAGCCCGCTGTTTCAGGATGCTTCAGCTTGTAGCAGACTGCCGGCAATGCGCCGCGCCCGTCGTAAATCATCTCCAGTTCGTCGATCTTTGCCAGACCGTCGGCCAGCGCTTGCGCGGTGTCGGCGCACTCCTGCTGGATATGTCTATAGCCTTCACGGCCCAGGCGCAGAAGCATGTAGTACTGGGCGATGATCTGTCCGGCGGGCCGCGAGAAATTCAGTGCGAATGTCGGCATGTCGCCGCCCAGATAATCGACCCGGAAGATCAGTTCGTCAGGCAAATCCTGGGTGCTGCGCCAGACTACCCAGCCGACCCCGAGCGGCGCGAGCCCGTATTTATGCCCCGACGCATTGATCGATTTGACGCGCGGCACGCTGAAGTCCCATTCGAGGTCTGGCTGAATGAACGGTGCGACGAAGCCGCCGCTGGCAGCATCGACGTGAATCGGAATATCGAGTCCGACATTCGCTTGCAAGGCGTCGAGTGCGCCTGCCAGCGCCTTCACCGGTTCATAGACGCAGGTGAAGGTGATGCCGAGTGTGGCCACGACGCCGATGGTGTTTTCGTCGCAATACCTGGCCAGATCTTCCGGCCGCAGTCCAGTCGCGTCGCCGCTGAGCGGCACCTGGCGCATCTCGACGTCGAAGTACCGGGCGAATTTCGCCCAGCACACCTGCACCGGTCCGCAGACGAAGTTCGGCTTGTCGGTCGGCTTGCCTTGCGCTTCCCTGCGCTTTTTCCACTGCCACTTGAGCGCAAGACCACCGAGCATGCAGGCCTCGCTCGAACCCGTCGTCGAGCAGCCAGTAGTCTTCCACGACTTCGTGGCATGCCACAGATCGGCGAGCATATGCACGCAGCGCATTTCAATTTCGGCGGTTTGCGGATATTCGTCCTTGTCGATCATGTTCTTGTCGATCGACAGATCCATCAGGCGGCGCACTTCGTCGTCGGCATAAGTGGTGCAAAAGGTCGCGACGTTCTGCCGTGAGTTGCCGTCCATGAACAGTTCGTCGCGCACCAGATCGAATACGGCGCGGCGATCGGACGATGCCTCGGGAATCCGGTATTTCGGCAGCGAAGAACCGGAGATCGTCGCTGCGTATTCGTCGGCGACGGCATCCGGTGTGGCGGGCGGCGACTTAAGAAAGGTCATGGCGTGATATTCCTGGCTTGAATTGAGTGCGACAGGCTCGTGAAAGGGCACCTGAGCGAATGGAATGGCGATGTTGGGGCCATCTGAGAACTTCCACAACCACGGTGCGCGCAGGACCGATCGAAGTCGGTACGGTGCCGTACCGCACTGCGGCATCTCACGCGATCTGTTCATTGCATTACGACGTTATTGAGCGCAGTCTAGTGCTATTCACTGTGCTGTTTCCGGTCGGTTGTCATGCGCCGAGATCTGGGCGGAGCCCAGCGGAACAAATCGTTCTTCAAGGAGCCCGTCATCATGACCATCCCCACCGCGATATACAACGGACACGAGTTACGTGCCTATGCCAGCCAGCAATTCCCGCCCTTTGGCGATCCGTACGCCAAAGGCGTGCGGCGCTTTTCGTCGGTGGTGCGAATCGACACGATTCCCTTCAGCGAGGCGGACGCGCGACGCTACTCGACAGTCTTCGACACCGTGAGCCCCGCCACTTTCGATGACGCCATCGGCCTAGCCATGCAGTTCGGCAAGGACATCGTCGACGGCAAGATTGAGGCTACGGCACTCTGAACGCAGGCAAACCCATCCCACGACGGCGTTGACCGTCCGAACGAACTCTTCGGGGCCGATATGTATAAACGCATTCTGGTAGCGATCGACGGCAGCGAGACGTCTGAACATGCGTTCGACACCGCGGTGCATCTCGCAAACGATAATGACGCGCAGTTGCAGCCGCTATATGTGGTCGACAATCCGCTGATGGCATACGACGCGCCCGGCTACGATCCGACGATCCTGCGCGACGCCTGCATTGAAGAAGGCCAGCGGCTGATGGCGGATGCGCTGGCGCGAATGAAGCACGAAAACGTAGCCGGCGTGCCGCGGATCGTCGACGTCGCGCCGATCGGCGAGGACATCTCGGAACGGATCCGCATTTCGGCCAACGAATTCAATGCGGACCTGCTGGTGCTCGGCACACACGGGCGACGGGGTTTTAAGCGTCTGTTTCTAGGCAGCGTGGCCGAACGCGTCGTACGCAGCGCGAGCCTTCCCGTGTTGATGGTCCCGAGCCGGCAAGCGCACACCACGGTGTCGGAGAACGCCAGGCCCGCACACACCGACGTCGCCGCCGCGATGTACGAACTGCCACGCTAACGGCGGCCGATGCAGCGCGGCGAGCTAGGCCGCGATGATCACCTTGAGCGCGCGGGTGTCGGCCGCGTGCGCGAAGGTTTCGTACGCATCGAGGATCTGCTCGAATGTGAAACGATGGGTAATCAGAAGTTTGGGATCGAGCCTGCGGGAGCGCAACGTTTCCAGCAGCATCGGCGTACTCACGGTGTCGACGAGCCGCGTGGTGATCGTGATATTCCGGTCCCACAGGTGCTCCAGATGAAGATCGACCTTCACGCCATGCACGCCGACGTTCGCGATCGTCCCGCCCGGCGCGATGATCGCCTCGCACAATTCGAAGGTGGCGGGGTATGCCCACCGCTTCAATCGCAGTATCGACGCCACGCCCAGATGTGAGTTTCATGATCGCCTTCACCGCATTGCCGTCGGCGTTGTTGATCACCGCGGTCGCACCGAAACGCTTCGCGGTCTCCAGCCGGCTGTCGTCCAGATCGACCACGATGATTTCGGCGGGCGAATAGAAGCGGGCTGTGAGCAGCGCGGCGAGCCCGATCGGCCCGCTGCCGACAATAGCCACGGTACTACCCGGCTGCACTTTCCCATTGAGCACACCGCACTCGAAGCCCGTCGGCAGGATATCGCTCAGCATCACGAGAGCCTCTTCGTCGGCATTGTCGGGAATGCGGTAAAGACTGGTATCCGCATGCGGGATCCGGACGAATTCCGCCTGCGTGCCGTCGATCTTGTTGCCGAGAATCCATCCGCCGGTGACGCAATGGGAATACATGAGCTTGCGGCAGTACATGCACTTTCCGCATGCGCTGATGCACGAAATCAGGACGCATTCACCTGGCTTGAACGCCGTGACGCCTGCGCCGACCTGATCGATTACCCCGGTACCTTCATGGCCGAGCACGCGGCCGGGCTGACAGGTCGCGACATCGCCCTTGAGAATATGCAGATCCGTGCCGCAAATCGTCGTCTTACTGATCTTGACGATGGCGTCGGTGGACGCCTCGATCTCTGGTTTGGGCCGTTCTTCAACGGCCTTCTTGCCAGGACCAAGATAAACGAGTGCTTTCATTGTCGGTAACTCCGGTTGCATTGGATCGGCGCGTACGAAGCGACGCATTTTCGTTCGGGCGGTTGAACTGCCGCACGGCTGTCATCGCCTGACGCCACTCTGTCGCGTCACACGGAAAAAGTCGGTACGGTGGCGGACCGCATGGCGGCCGGCCGAGCGCGTTGGCACGACCGCGTACGGCACCGTACGGACATCGCGTCAGTTCGCGAGCAACGTGTATCAAAGCGACCAGGCGGGCGGGCGAAGTGACGCCGGCCGCCCTGGCTCAAACTCTTCGAGCACCTTCAATCGCATCTCATCCAATGAGCGCTCCGCAGCTCCGCTCCTCCCACGCCCCGCTGATGCCGGGAAGTGGCGCGGTGCTGCCCAGGACGAGGCCAGTCGCCAAGACCGGCCTCGTGCACATCGCTCCCGGGTTGCTCGGCAAAACATCGCGGCTGCGCTCACTCATGTTCTGGATCGTAGGACTGGTGGGCTTTCTGGCTGTCATTCTGGTCGTGCTGCATTTCGGCTCGCTGCAAAAGATGGCCGAACTGGTGCGATCGGCACGGCCCGGCTGGCTGCTTGTCGCGCTTGCCGTGCAGTCGGCCACCTATGTCAGCGCAGCGTTCGTATGGCGCGAGGCCCTGCACCGGGCCGGACATCCGCTGCCTCTACGGACCCTGGTTCCGCTCGGCATCGCCAAGGTTTTCACCGATCAAGTGCTGCCGAGCGGCGGCATCAGCGGCACGATGCTCGTGGTGCGCGGCCTGATCGGAAGGCACGTCCCTGCCGAGATTGCGATGGCTGCGATGCTGGTCGGTCTGGTGTCTTACGACGTCGCCTATCTGATGGTGGTGCTCGCAAGCGCCAGCGTTCTGTGGTTTCAGCATCGGATGAACGTGCCGCTGATCGCCGGTGTGGCAATCTTCGTGGTCGTTACGGTGGCAGTACCGGCTGCCGTGCTGGGACTCAAACAATGGGGCCAACGTGCGCCAATCGCGTGGCTCAGCAGGTGCCTGGGCGTCACCACACTGCTTCAGGAGTTGACCGACGCGCCCACCCGCCTGCTGCGCAGCCCGCGCCTGCTCATTCAGACGGTGGGATTGCAACTAGCCATCTTCTTACTCGACGCTTCGACGCTTTGGCTTGCGTTCAACGCAATCGGCGAGGTGCCACCGCTGTGGGTCGTGTTCGTCAGCTTCGCCATCGCGTCGATGGTTGCAACGATCGGGCCCATTCCGGTTGGCCTGGGAACCTTCGAGGCCACCTCCGTGGGGATGTTGAGTTTGCTCGGCGTTTCGGTAGAAGCTGCGCTGGCCGGTACGCTACTGCTGCGTGGCCTGACCTTCTGGCTGCCAATGCTGCCCGGCATCTGGTTGGCACGCCGGGAAATACGGCGTCACTAGCAGGCGCTAATCGTGTTCGATGTCGTTATGTCCACCCGAGCACATCAAGGTCATTTCCCCACTTGCCATGCCTATCAACTATCTTCGCGGATTCGCAAGTCCGGAGCGGACCGACGCAAACAATCGACGCCTGGGGCGCTGGCTGGCATTCGTCGCTGGTGCGGCGAACGCCGGTGGTTTTCTGGCTGTCGGACAATACACGTCGCACATGACAGGCGTCGTGTCCTCCATGGCCGATAATCTCGCGCTGGGCGAAATCGAACTGGTGGTGGCGGGGCTGAGCGCGTTGGTAGCGTTTCTGTTCGGTGCGGCCACCTCCGCCATCCTGATCAATTGGGGCCGGCGCCGGCGCGCGCAAAGCGTATATGCAACGCCTTTGTTGCTGGAAGCCGCCCTCCTTTTGTGCTTTGGCCTGATCGGCTCGACGCTTGGACATCATCGCCTACTGTTCGTATCAGCCACGGTCGGCGTGCTTTGCTTCGTGATGGGACTACAGAACGCGATCATTACCAAGGTGTCGAGGGCCGAGATCCGTACGACCCATGTGACAGGTCTCGTTACCGATATCGGCATCGAACTTGGAAAGCTTGTCTACTGGAACTTCGCCGGCATGGCCATACCCGATGTCCGTGCCGACAGGCGGAAGCTCGCACTGCTGTCGTCATTGCTTGGCATGTTCTTCGTTGGCGGGCTGGTCGGCGCGGTGGGCTTCAAGCATTTCGGCTTTCTGTCGACACTGCCGCTTGCGGGAGTACTGCTTACTCTAGCGGCTGTCCCGGTACTGGACGACATCGTCGGTGAGCGGCGATAGCGCGTAAGTGCGATGGGCAACTGAATCGTAACCGGATCAATTCTCCCGCGGACACTTTCGTCGGCGTACCGCCTTTATCCCACCGGCGTGCGCGGGCGCCGCGCCGCGTCAGACCCTGTCGGCTTGTGGAATGACGAATTGCGGGTTCGATTGACCTCTGCCGCATCTTGCGGAGCTACATATCGGCCGAACCTCTCGCCGGGCCGCGACCCTTTTCTTCGCTCCAGTAGCCGCTCTTTCGATAAAAGTCGTGGAGTCTGGCTTCATAAGCACGATCGATCAGGATTGACTCATCGTAGTCTGGACTGGCCTTGATGGCCTGCCGGGTTAGCGACGTCGAGACCGAAGAGGCAAACCAGTCGATGTCGTCGATCCAGTGCGTCGCCAGCAGCACCTCCTTACCGCCCGGCCACCAGACGCGCGTGTCGACAACGAAATAGCGAATGACCCACGCCTCGTCGTCGAAAATAAACCCGCGAATGTGGCCGATGCTGCCGTCTACGGCCTCGATGGCGCAGCGCTCAACATGACTCGCGCTGCGCAGATGAACATCTCCCGGTGGCTTGTCGCCGTACAGCGAAAATTGCTGACGTACGTCCGCTGGAATGGGCGCTGCACCGATGAAACCTGGCACGGGGTACTCCCCCATTCCCCGCAGGTTGGGGCCGCCCCAATACAGCGGATAGCCGTAGTACCTCAAGTATTCGGCTTCGTGCTGGCGCGAAACCGGTTTGTGCGTATCGATGCTCGGGCTGTCCCTCACTTGCTGGCGCGTCAGATCGACGCGGACAATATCGGCGGCGCACAGACCGGCGTGGTCGACCGAGTACGGCGAAATCAATACTCGCCCTTCGGTCGTCCAGTTCCCTGTATCGATCTCGAGATAGCGGACACCCCACGCCTCGTCATCGAAATAGATGTCCTGCACACTGCCTATGTCGCCATCGCGTGCAACGGCAGTGCGTCCGTGAAGGTGGTTCAGATCTCGCAACATGCTCAATAATCCCTTTCCAGCAGTCAGGTCGGCGTTGCAGCGCTCACGACATAACGCTGCAGCAAAGGCCATCTGACCGAAAAATCAACTACGGACGGTACCGTTCGACAGCATTCAGATCGCGGCAGGCAAATGCGCAGTCACCGTGCTCACCTCTCCCATTGCTGTCATTCCCGTTTGCCGACGCGGATCGAAAGAACGGACTACTCAGCTCGCCCGCGTCTTGACGTAACGTCCCGGCGCCGGCTCGATCTCGACGTATTGCTTATTGCCGAGCTTGCGGCGCGCATCGACAGGCTTACCCCTATAAGGAGCGAGCCATTTGACCCAATGGGTCCACCAGCTACCCGGCGTCGCTTCCGCGCCGGCGAACCATTTCTCAGCATCGTCGCCCAAGGTACCTCCGGTCCAGTAGCTGCGTTTGTTCTTCGACGCGGGGTTGATGACGCCCGCGATATGTCCACTGGCACCGAGCACGAATTGCGTCTTGCCGCCGACCAGCTGTGTAGTGCGATAGGCGGCCTTCCAGGGCACGATGTGGTCTTCGTGCGTGGCCAGCACATAGCTGGGAACGTCGATGCGGCCGAGGTCCACCTGCGTGCCGCACATTGTCAGCCGGTTCGGAACGCACAGGTTATTCTCGAGGTACATGTTTCGCAGGTACCAGGCATACATAGGTCCAGGCAGATTGGTGCTGTCGGCGTTCCAGTACAGCAGATCGAAGGCCTCAGGCGCCTTGCCCTTGAGATAGTTGTTGATGACGTTTGGCCAGATCAGGTCGTTGGCGCGCAGCGTCTGGAATACGAATCCAAGCTCCGCTCCCGGATAGATACCGCCCTTGCCGATGCTCTGTTCGCGAGCGCTGACACCCTGCTCATCAATAAAAATGCCCAGTTCGCCCGGGTCGCGGAAATCAAGCATGGTGGTCAGCAAAGTCAGGCTGGCCACTGATGTATCGCTGCGCGTCCGTAGCACTGCGAGCGCCGATGACAGGATCGTGCCGCCCACACACCAGCCGAGCGTGTTCAGCTTATCCGCGCCACTGATTGCGAGCGCTACCTCGATGGCACGGATCGCGCCCTGACTTAGGTAGTCATCCCACGTAAAGTGACCGCACCCGGCGTCGGGGTTGCGCCAGGAGACCAGAAAGACTGTATTGCCCTGTTCTGCGGCAAAGCGAACGAACGAATTTGCGGGCTGCAGGTCGAGGATGTAAAACTTGTTGATGCACGGCGGCACGATCAGCAGCGGTCGCGTCGCCACCTGATCGGTAAGCGGGGCGTACTGGATCAGCTGGAACAATTCGTTCTCAAACACGACAGCGCCTTCGGACACCGCGACGTTCTTGCCGATCTCGAATGCGGTCTGGTCGGTGATTGAAAGGCCCCCCTGGCCCATGTCCTTGAGCAGGTTCTCGAAGCCGGCCCTCAAGCTTTGGCCGCCGGTTTCAAAGGCGAGTTGCATCACCTCCGGATTGGTCGCGGCGAAATTGCCCGGGCTCATCGAGTCGATGAACTGGCGCGTGTAGAAAGAAAGCCGCTGCCTGGTGGGTTCATCAAGATCAGCCGCCTCGACCATGTCACTGATCAGTCGGGAATTGAGCAGGTAACCCTGCTTCAATAGACTGTACGCGAAGACGTCTTGCCATGCAGTGGCCTTGAAACGGCGATCTCCCTTTTCGGGCACCCCCGTGGCGTTGTCCGGCCGCCCCGCAACGCTCGTCATCATCCGCGTCCATTGCGCGAGTTGCTGCTGGAAATAATTCAGTTGCAGTTCGGCGAGCACTCCAACACCGCCCGTTCCATCCGCGCCCGCCGACGCGGCGTCCGCGCGAGGGAACATTCCGGCTGGATACACCATAGCCTGCCACAGGCTCTGCCCTGACTTGATGAACCCCTGGACAAATTCGTCCGGAACCTGGGAAGGCGATGTCATTGAGTTCTCTATTGTGTCAGGATACGCAGCGACCTCTGCAACCGACGCGTATCCCTTGCCCTGCCACTATCTGGCCTGCATCAGTTTTTTCGTTTCTGCCAGACTGTCCGTGCCCCGCTTCGTGATGATGGCCATTGCGTCTACCTGCGACTTGCGCGCCATCTCCGCAAGGTCCTTCATATCGGCGAGCGCCTTCTGATAAGCGTCGCTCACCAACGCTGCCTGCCTGGTAGGGTCCGGGGCGCTGGCGCCGCCGGCAACCAGGGCTTTGGCAGATTCCTGGATCCCCTGGATTGCCTCGATCACAATCTCGGCCTGCTTGCGCACGAGCGCCTGCATCGCCACCTGGGCGGCCTCACTGGCCTCGACGAGGGCGGTCATGTCCTTGCGCCTCGACTCGATGATCGGTGCCATATCTAGCCCCGGGACCTTGAACTCCTGCATCATCCTCGTCATCTCGGCGAGGGGGTTGGTTTCAGTTGCCATGCTTGTCTCCAGTGAATGGGTATTGATCGACGCGTCAGCATTGATCGCTGCCCCGTTGGTCATACTTCAGGCCGTGATCTCCGGCATCTGCCGCTCCTCAGACGGCACCACCCGATCGTTTTGTAGGGTCTGTGTGATTCGATGCTCCCGCGCCAAAGCCAAACGTCCTTCACCTGACGTGACCATGACCAGCGCCTCGCCATCGATGACGACAGTGCCGCGCACGCGGCACATCGTCTCAAGGACCACGCGGCGCTTTTCGTGCAGCACCTCCTTCACACGAACCGTGGCGTGCACCGTATCGCCTGGGCGCACCGGAGCGCGGAACCCCAGCGTCTGGCGCAGGTAGATGGTTCCCGGACCGGGCAGCTTGTTGGCGATGGCGGCCGAGATCACGCTGGCGGTCAGAAAGCCGTGTGCCATACGCCCGCCGAATGAGGTGGTAGCGGCAAACTCTTCGTTAATATGCAGGGCGTTGTTGTCGCCCGACACGCCGGCGAACAGCACAATGTCCGCCTCGGTGATCGTCTTGGAGAAAGTCGCAGTCATGTCGACCGAGAGGTCTTCGATGTCGTACCCGTTGAGCTCGTTCATAGCCTAACTCCTGTATATTGCGATTCGCTCAGAACAGGGACTCGTCCAGTGCGAGAACTGAGCCGGCACCGTCGACGATTGCCGCGCGGAAAGCCTGCACCTCGGGCAAGACGTGTTCGGCATAAAATCGTGCAGTGACTTTCTTGGCTCGGTAGAAGTCGCCCTCGGAAGTCGCCTGCTTCACCGTTGCGACCAACGCTGCGCGGGCCATGAGCCAGCCCCCCGTCACCGTGCCGAAGAGCTTCAGATAAGGCACCGCGCCGGCCGCAGCACTTGCAGGGTCGCGCTCGTAGATCGACAGCAGCCATCCGGTGGCGGTCTCGAGAGCCACCGTGCCGCCTTGCAGCGATCCGGCGATGACACGAAGGTCCTGGTCACCGGCAGCTTCGAGGGCGACCAGGGTCGCATTCATCTCGCCTAACAGGAGGTGGACGGCGGCCCCCTGGTCGCGCGCTACCTTTCTCCCGATCAGGTCGTTAGCCTGAATCCCGGTCGTACCCTCGTAGATCGTCGTGATGCGCGCATCGCGCATGTGCTGACAGGCGCCTGTTTCCTCGATGAATCCGACGCCACCGTGCACCTGAATCCCGGTGGAAGTGATGTTGACGGCATTTTCCGTACACCATCCTTTGACAACGGGTGTCAAAAGGTCCGTCATGGCCTGGCACTTCTGCCGCTCAGCTGCGTCGGGATGGGATTGCGCCTTATCCATCTGGCCAGCGACGAAATAAGCCAATGCGCGCATGGCTTCAATTCGCGCTTTCATGTCCATCAACATGCGCCGGACATCCGGGTGCTGAATGATCGCCACGGGGTCCCCGCTCGTCGCGCCGATGGGGCGACTTTGAATGCGCTCGCGTGCATAGCCAAGCGCCTGCTGATAGGCGCGCTCGGAAATAGCCACGCCTTCGAGGCCCACATTGAGACGCGCATGGTTCATCATGGTGAACATGCACCCAAGACCTCGGTTCGCTTCGCCCACCAGGTAGCCAATGGCACCTTCATTCTCGCCGAACGCCATGACCGCGGTCGGACTGCCGTGAATACCCATCTTGTGCTCGATCGATGCGCAGATGAGATCGTTACGCGGCCCCAGGCTGCCGTCGTCGTTCACCAGAAACTTGGGGACGACGAAGAGCGAGATCCCTTTCGTTCCCTCAGGGGCGTCCGGCAGGCGCGCAAGTACCATGTGGATGATATTTTCCGCCATGTCGTGCTCACCCCAGGTGATGAAGATCTTTGTGCCGCTGATGCGGTAGTGATCACCCTCGGGTTCAGCCTTGGTGCGGACCGCCGAGAGGTCCGAGCCGGCCTGGGATTCAGTGAGATTCATCGTGCCGGTCCATTCGCCCGACACCATCTTCGGCAGGTAGCGCTGCCTGTCCCGCTCGGAGCCGTGATGCGCGATGGCCGCCACTGCGCCGAGGGTCAGCATCTGGCAAAGTGAGAAGGCCATGTTGGACGCCTTCCACATTTCAAGCACCGCCGTGGACACCAGGGACGGCAGGCCCTGGCCGCCGAAGTCCGGGCTGCACGGCATCGCGTTCCAGCCACTTTCGACGAACTTGCTGTAGGCCGCCTTGAACCCGTCCGCGGTCGTGACGTGTCCGTCCTTGCATGTACAGCCCTGACGGTCGCCCTGAGCGTTGATGGGTGCGAGCACCTCGGTCGCGAACCTGGCCGCCTCGTCCAGAATCGCTTCCACAAGGTCGGGCGTCGCTTCTTCATTACCGGGCAATGCTGCGACTTCGGCAAGGTCAGCCAGCTCGTTCATCACGAACAGCATGTCGCGCGTCGGTGCCACGTAAGTTGTCATGTTTGTGTCCTTCGCAGCGAGCCCGTCCGGGTTCAGTCGAGCAAGCCGCAGAGTTCGGGCAACGCCTCGAACAAATCGGCGACCAGGCCATAATCCGCCACCTGGAAGATCGGTGCGTCGCCATCCTTGTTGATAGCGACGATCACCTTTGAGTCCTTCATGCCGGCAAGGTGCTGGATTGCACCGGAGATGCCGACTGCTACGTAAAGATCGGGCGCCACAATCTTGCCGGTTTGGCCGACCTGATAGTCGTTAGGCACGAAACCGGCGTCCACTGCGGCGCGCGAAGCGCCGAGCGCCGCGCCCAGCTTGTCGGCCAGCGGATCAAGCAGACGGTGGTAGTTCTCGCCGTTGCCTAAACCCCGGCCGCCGGAGACGATGATCTTTGCGTCACCGAGTTCAGGCCGCTCCGACTTCGTGAGTTCGCGTCCGGTCAGTCTCGACAGGCCGAGATCGGGGCTGGCTGTTAGGGATTCGACTGTCGCGCCGCCACCTGGACCGGCAGCGTCGAACCCTGTGCTGCGCACCGTGATCACTTTCACCGCGTCGCGCGATCTGACCGTGGCCAGCGCATTACCGGCGTATATCGGCCGCACAAAAGTGTCGGCGGACTTCACTGCCACGATGTCGGAAATCTGCGCGACATCCAGCAGCGCAGCAACTCGCGGCAGCATGTTCTTGCCGAAAGTAGTGGCGGCCGCCAGGATGTGGGTGTAACTGTCGGCATTGGCGACGACCAGGGCGGCAACGTTTTCAGCGCTCTGGTCGACATAGTGCGTGGCGTCGGCCACGCGCACCCTCTCGACGCCATCGATCTTTGTCGCTGCCTGTGCTGCGGCAGCACAATCGCTGCCCGCCACCAGCACATGGACATCGCCGCCGATCTGCTTTGCCGCAGTGATAGCGTTCAGCGTCGCACCCTTGATCGACACGTGGTCGTGCTCCGCGATTACGAGAATGGCCATTCAGATCACCTTCGCTTCGTTCTTCAGTTTGTCGATCAACTGCCTGACGTCTGCAACGCGAATGCCGGCAACGCGCTTGAGCGGCTCAGTTATCGCCAGGGTGTCCAGCCGGGGCGTGACATCCACCCCGAGCGATTCGGGCGTGAGTATGTCGAGCGTCTTTTTCTTCGCCTTCATGATGTTGGGCAAGCTCGCATAGCGCGGTTCGTTCAGCCGCAGATCGGTGGTGACGACAACAGGGAGCTTGAGCTCCAGCGTCTCCAGCCCGCCATCTATCTCGCGCGTGACCGTAGCCGTGTTATCCGCGACGGCGACCTTCGAAGCAAACGTGGCCTGGCCCCACCCCATTAGCGCCGCCAGCATCTGGCCGGTCTGACTGGCATCATCGTCGATCGCCTGTTTGCCGCAGAAGACCAGTTGCGGCTGTTCTTTTTCGACCAGCGCCTTCACCAGTTTAGCGACGGCTAGCGGTTGAAGTTCGACATCTGTTTCCACCAGAATGGCCCGATCCGCGCCAATCGCGAGAGCGGTACGCAGCGTCTCCTGGCATTTCGCAACGCCGCAGGACACCGCGACCACCTCCGTCGCAATGCCCGCTTCTTTCAGCCGTACCGCCTCCTCGACGGCGATCTCGTCGAGTGGGTTCATCGACATCTTGACGTTGGCGAGGTCCACACCGCTTCCGTCTGCGTTCACGTGAACCTTGACATTGGAATCAAGGACGCGTTTAACGGTAACGAGTATCTTCATGGTTCGCTCACTGCAGTGACGTGTGTCAGTTCTTTAGAGCGCTTTGGCCTGTTCGCGCAAAACGAATTTCTGGATCTTGCCGGCCCCGGTTCTTGCCAATGGTCCCAAGACGATCTTCTTCGGCACCTTGAAGCGGGCCATGCGTTCGCGGCAGAACTCGATGAGTTCCAGTTCGGTAGCCTGTCCGCCTTCCTTGAGTTCGACAAAGGCGCACGCTACCTCTCCCCATTTCTCGTCGGGCCGTGCCACAACCGCGGCACCGATGACGGCTGCATGGCGATACAAGACATCTTCCACTTCGAGCGAGGAGATGTTTTCACCGCCCGAAATGATCACGTCCTTGGAGCGGTCCTTGATCTTGACATAGCCGTCGGAGTCGACCACCGCCAGATCGCCGCTGTGGAACCAGCCGCCGGCAAATTCCTTCTCGGTCTCATTGGGATTCTTGAGGTAACCCTTCATGATCGGGTTGCCGCGGAACATGATTTCACCCATCGTCTGGCCGTCCCACGGCACGGGCTGCATGGTCGCCGGATCCAGCACCGTCATGCCCTCCTGCATGGGCGCCCGCACACCCTGGCGGCCATTGAGTTCGGCGCGTCGTTCCAGGGGCAATTTGTCCCAGCCCTCCTGTTTGGCGCATACCGCGGCAGGGCCATAAGTCTCTGTCAGACCGTGCACATGGGTAATGTCGAAACCAATCCGCTCCATGCCCTCGATGACTGACGCAGGCGGTGCGGCGCCGGCGATGCAGCCAGAAACCCGCTGCTCGATACCGGCGCGCATTTCATCCGGCGCGTTGATCAGCATGCTGTGCACGATCGGTGCAGCACAGAAATGCGTCACCCTGTGCTTCCTGATCGCGTCGAAAATCGCTTTCGCGTCCACGCGACGCAAACACACGTTGGTGCCAGCATTCGCTGCCATAGTCCACGGATAGCACCAGCCGTTACAGTGAAACATGGGCAGCGTCCATAGATAGACCGAGTGATGCGGCATGCCCAAAGCCAGGATGTTCGATACCGCATTGAGGTACGCACCACGATGGTGGTAAACCACGCCCTTGGGATTGCCGGTGGTGCCGGAGGTATAGTTGAGCGCAATCGCATCCCATTCGTCTTCGGGCAACGACCACTCGAACTTCGCATCCCCTTCGAGCAGGAATGCTTCGTAATCTTTTTCGCCAAGAAGCTTGCCACCCTGATACTCAGGGTCGTCGATATCGATGACGAGCGGCCGCTCTTCAAGCATCGGCAAAGCGCGCTCCACAATGGCGGAATATTCCCGGTCGGTGATGAGGACCTTCGCTTCGCCGTGCTGCAGCATGAATCCGATAGCTTCCGCGTCGAGGCGGGTGTTCAGTGTATTCAGCACGGCGCCGATCATCGGCACAGCAAAATGCGCCTCATACATGGCCGGCACGTTGGGCGCCATCAGCGCAACTGTGTCGCCGACCCCAATACCGCGCTTGCTGAGCGCCGACGCCAGACGCCGGCAACGGTTGTAGCATTCCTTCCAGCTGATTTGCCATTCCCCGTGAATCACGGCGATGTGATCCGGATAAACGAGCGCAGCTCGTTCGATGAAGCTCAGCGGCGAAAGTGGAACATAGTTCGCGCCACTCTTGTCGAGTCCGAAGTTGTATGGGTTAATGTGCTTCACAACGGTCTCCGTTCGATGCGAAAGCCGCTCCCCGTCGATGGGTAAGAACGAGCGATACACCACGTCCTTATGATCAGTCAGGACTTCCGTATTGAACGGCTGATCGGAACTATGCTGTTCCAGTAGTTTCACGAAAGTAAAGAATACGGTGCACTCAATTGCGAGGGAAATCGGTACGGTGCCGTACCGGATAGTCCTCGCCTCAATGCCCGTTGCAGAAAACGGCGGTAAGAAGAAGGGGCACAACTTCCCGGATGCCGGCGTCGCTGCCAGCCTGTCGTGCGAACGCCTCCACTGACTCGGTTGCGCCGGTTACCACTACGCCATACGTTGATGCGTTAATGGGCTCACCACTTCCTTGTTTGAACATCGGATCGCCCTGCTCATAGCCAAAGACTGCGTAGACATGAAACCCGAATGCCGTCAGGTTGCCGCCGTGCACTGGTCGGAACGCATTAACGGAGTTCGCTTCAATGCGCATTGGCTTTGGATCGATAGACTGATCGTCCAGCAGCGACGTGATAAATCCGTGCGCGCTCGATTTACAGTCGAGTTGTGGATCGATCGCATGGGCGTGACTCGGGACTGGAGCGGCAAGCCCGCCTAACGACGCAAGCACGCTCAGCGTTCTGAATCCAGACTTTTTCATCGTGGTAGCGCATAAATGGTTTGTCACGTCAGACTGCGAAGTACCGGCATTTCCGTTGCCCTTTCCCCTTGATGTATGTTTCGTGCGTTCGCCGGTTCTTCCGACGGCATGCCACCCGCGTCAGCAAATGCGTGGCATAGGCTCGCCGCTCAGCCAGTCAACCACGCGCTGGCCACCCACGCTTGTGTTCATCTGCACAAACCGATTGGAGTCTTCGGTAACGTAGCCGATGCACGTGGCCGCCTTACCCAACGGATGAGCCTTCATCGCCTCCAGCAACGCGGCCGCCGCGTCTCGCGCGACGATGGCCACCAGCTTCCCTTCATTGGCGATATAAAGCGGATCGAGGCCTAGCAACTCACATGCCGCTTCGACCTGGGGCAAAATTGGAATAGCCGACTCGTGTAGCATCATGCCCACGTCAGACTGTCGGGCAATTTCGTTGAGCGTGGTCGCGAGACCGCCACGCGTGGGGTCTCGCAGGACGTGAATGGCGCCCGAAGCCACGGCTGCCAGCATCGCCGCAACCAGTGTATGCAAAGCGGCCGTATCGGATTCGATGGTGGTGTCGAACTCCAACGATTCGCGCAGCGACAGCACGGCAATGCCGTGATCGCCGATCGTACCGGACAGCAAGACGGCATCGCCGGGTCGGGCGCTCGCGCCCCCAACCGACGGTCCATCGGATAAAACGCCGACGCCCGTCGTACAGATAAAAACACCGTCGCCACTGCCCTTCTCGACAACCTTGGTGTCGCCCGTGACGATAGGGACACCGGCATAGTTAGCGGCGCTGGCCATCGAATCCACGATACGCTTCAGATCGGACAACAACAGACCTTCCTCAAGAATGAAACTGGCGCTCAGGTAAAGCGGTGTGGCGGCCAGCATCGCCACGTCATTGAGTGTGCCGTTGACGGCGAGACAACCGATATCTCCGCCCGGAAAAAACAACGGTGAGATCACATGCGCGTCGGTGGCCATCACCAGGCGCTGGCCGGCAGTTGCCGGGAGCAGTGCGCCGTCGTTGCCTTGCCGCAAGAACTCGTTGTCGAAAGCGCGTACGAAGACTTCCTCGATGAGTTGCATCGACAGTCGCCCGCCCGCGCCATGATTCATGTCGATCCGACCGTGTTTCAGATCCAGAGGCCGCGCGTAATGCCGTTTCGGTGTGTTCATGAATCCGCCATCTGTCGGAGAGGCATGACTTCGCGCGAGGTCATTTCAGATTGCCACAACGGGAATGTCCCGGAATCTGCCGTAGGAATAGTGCGCAGCGCACGAGCCTTCACTCGACACCATGCACGATCCCATCGGATTTTCTGGCGTACAGATCGTGCCGAATAGTTTGCAATCCGTCGGCTTTTTCACGCCCCGCAAAATGGCACCGCATTCGCACTGTTTGTGATCAGGCACAGGCCGGTAAGTCAGATCGAAACGCCGCTCGGCGTCAAACGTTTCGTATGCTGAACGAATTCTCAAGGCGCTCGCGCCAACCTCGCCCAGACCACGCCATTCGAACGACACGCGCAAATCGAATATCTCCGCGGTCACGGTCTGAGCCAACGTATTGCCGCTCCGGCTCACCGCACGCGTGAACTCGTTTTCTATCTCCGCGCGGCCTTCGTTCACCTGACGTACCAGCATGAGGATGGCCTGCATCACATCCAGCGGCTCGAACCCCGCGATCACGACCGGCTTGCGATGCACCGCCGCGAAGCGCTCATAAGGAAGCGAGCCGATCACGACGCTCACATGCGCGGGGCCGACGAAGCCATCAATCGTCACGCCTCCTTCTTCAGGCACATCGGCAGCGTCGAGAATGTGCATGATGGCGGGCGGTGTCAGCACATGGCAGCACAACACGCTGAAGTTCTGCAACGACTGCTGCGCCGCCTGGCGGATCGCGAGCGCGCTCGGCGGCGTGGTGGTCTCGAATCCGATGGCGAGAAAAACGACTTCGCGCTGCGGGTTATCGATGGCGAGCCTCAGCGCGTCGAGCGGTGAATAGACAATGCGGATGTCGGCGCCTAGCGCTTTGGCGCGGATCAGCGACAAACCGTCCGACGCCGGCACCCGCATCACGTCGCCATAAGTGCATAACATCACCTTGCATTCCAGCGCGAGGCGGATGGCCATGTCCACCCGCCCCACCGGCAGCACGCATACGGGACAGCCCGGCCCATGAATCATCTGCACGTTCTGCGGCAGCAGATCCGCGACACCGTAGCGGGCAATGGCATGGGTATGGCCACCGCAAAACTCCATGAAGCGATAGTGCCTCGATGGCTCGGCTTCGCCTTGGATGTTGGCGGCGAGGTTGGCCGCCAGCTCGCGGTCGCGAAATTCGTCGACATATTTCATGCCGCGAGCTCCGCAAATAATTTGAGTGTCGCCTCTGCCTCTTCAGGGTCGAGCATGCCGATGGCGTAACCCACATGAACGATCACATAGTCGCCGACTTGAACCTCGGGCACTAACGCAATCGAGATCTTTTTACGGATGCCGCCAAGATCGATGGTCGCCGTCTCGAGATTTAATAAAGCGACCACACGGGCAGGCAGGGCAAGGCACATATCAGACCTCGACTGTGGAGAGATTCATAAGTGCGGCTTCGACGGTACAGGCTGCGACCCATGCCTGACCGAGAGCCAGACCGGCATCGCCGCATCCCACGCTGTCCGGCCGCAAAACAGCCAAACCCGCGTCCGACAGGGTCGCGCTCAGGCGCTCGCTGAGCACCTTGTTGAAGAAGCAACCACCACCAAAAACCACGGTTCGCGTGCCATACCGGCGCGCCGCTGCGATGGCGCTATCGGCCATACCGTTCACCAGCCCCAGATGAAAGCGCGCTGCGCCGCGTGCGGTCTGCTCGAGATCACCCTCTTCAACGGCGAAAAATTCTGCGACTAAAGGCGCGAGGTCGAGCGACGTCCAGGGCTGGTCGAATTCCGGGTGCGCCTCCAGCCATTGACTCGCATGCTGCTCGAGCAACATGGCGGCTTCCGCCTCGACGCGTTGATGCAGACAGAGCCGCAGCGCGCCCGCCGCCGCATCGAACCAGCGGCCGGCGCTGGTGGTGCTGGGGCTGTTGACCTGACGCTCCATCAGCGTACGCACGAGACGGGCTGCTTGCGCGCCGACCAACGGTCCAAACCTGGCTTCAATTTCGTTGCCGCGCCCGAGCCCGTACAACACAGCGGCGGCCATGCGCCAAGGCTCGCGCGCCGCGATATCGCCGCCCGGCAACAAGATCGGCGCCAGATGATCAAGTCGGCGCCAGTGTTGTGCTGACATGCAGGAGTCGACCCACAGCACTTCGCCTCCCCACGCGCGGCCATCGTCCCCCAGCCCGACCCCGTCCAGCGCGAGGCCGATGACTGCGCTTTCGACGCCCTGCTCGGCCTGCACCACGGCAATGTGCGCATGATGGTGCTGGACGGCGACCGCCGGAATCCCCAGGCGGTCGGCGAGCGCGCACGCAACGTGGCTACTGTGCATGTCCGGGTGCAAGTCATGCGCGATAGCGTCAAGCGGCCCGGACGCCTCGCCAAGCAACATCTCGACTGAATGGTCCAACGCCTCACGGTTGGCGGCATTGATCAGGTCGCCGTGCGAAGCAGACCACACGACCCGCCGCCCCTCGATCAGACACGCTGTGTTCTTGAGGTAGGCGCCGCATGCCAGCACCCGCGCAGGCGCCGCTTTTGGCAACATGGCAACGTAGCTCACGGCGTAGAGCCCGGAACGCGCGCGGCCGGAGTCAGCTTGCGCCCATGCTGCCCCCTCCCCGGCATGACGCGACGAAATCCTGCGCTGTGCGGCGGCAGCAGCCAGTCGAGCCAGTCATCCATACCGTCGCCGCGGGTTGCCGACACCAGCAGTACCTCGATCAGCGGGTTCACCCGCTGCGCATACTGGATGCAACGCGCCACGTCGAAGTCGACGTACGGCATCAGATCGATCTTGTTGATGATCATCAACGAAGCGGCCGCGAACATGTCAGGGTATTTGAGCGGTTTGTCTTCACCCTCGGTCACCGACAGCACCACGATCTTGGCGGCTTCACCGAGATCCCACAGCGCAGGGCAAACCAGATTGCCGACGTTTTCGATGAACAGGATCGCGCGCGATGCCTCGCCATGATGCGCGGCGGCATGCAGGTCGAGGCGGGAGAAGGCATCGCCGACCATCTGTGCATCTAGGTGGCAACCCCGGCCCGTGTTGACCTGAATGGCCGGCGCACCGGTGGCGCGAATTCGCTCGGCGTCGACGCTGGTCTGCTGATCGCCCTCGATAACCGCCACGCTGACGGTCCGGGGACGCTTTTTGAGGGCGTTGATGCTGGCACAAAGCAGCGTGGTCTTACCCGACCCTGGACTCGATACGAGATCGAATGCGGTGACGCCGTGTGCCGAGAAATGAGCCCGATTCTTGCTCGCTAAACGTTTGTTTTCACCCAGCACGTCGGCTTCCATATGGATCACGCGCGCCTGGCTCAGACCCGGCACGGACGAACCGGCGGCGCCTGTTCCATAGTGCAGGTCACCGTTCGAGGCGCTCACGCCGGTTATCTCAGCCTCGCCGGCGCCAGCATGATCTCCGGAATTCGATCCGGCGTTGCAGCCGCATACGATGCACATGATTCTCTCCAGATGCGTTCAATCGTTGATCACAAGAAGGTCGACGATACGCAGGTCGGTGCCTCCGGTTGCGTGTAAGGCATAGCCACCGCATCGCGAGCACGAGTCGAGATAGCTGGCGATTTCCACGCTGGCGTCGCAGTCCAGGCAGCGCGCAAGGCCAGGCGTCTCGTCAATCGTGATCTCGCCGCCCGCGAGGCACGTGCCGGGCATGATGGCGCCCAGCGCGAAGCGCAGCGCCTGCGGCTCGACGCCTGCCAGCGCACCGACTTCGAGACGCAGTTGCGCGACCCGCAGGAAATGCTCCCGGGAAGCCGCGGCTTCGATCATCCGTAGAATGCCGCCGGCGAGGCTGAGTTCATGCATGAGAAGCCCGTTGCGTAAGCGGCTCAAGTACAGCGTTGCCATCAAGCCAGCATTGCCCCCAAACGAGGGCCTGCGAAAGATTGAAGAGTGCCAGCCTGCCCGGCGGCTCACCCAGTTCGAACCCTGTGCCGCGAATCGCCAGCAGCGTGCACGGCGGCGGCGCCATGCCGGAAAGCTCGCGATAGACCTGCATCACCGCTTGCGCCGACATGGCGTGGGTGGTGAAACTCGCGTCGCGTGCGGCATGGAGCGTCGTCACGTCGAACGGTGCGACGCAATTCAAACTGGCGTCGACAAACAGGACCCGCTCGCGGCAGGTCAGGTCAAGTGCATGCTCGATCTGCAACTGGTAGTCCTCCAGAAAGTCCACGCGGACGCCGACGGAAGAACCGGCGAGCGCGCCCAGTTGCTGCACGAACAAAGGCCCGAGCGCGTCGTCGCCGCGGCTCGCATTGCCCCAACCGAACACCAGCAGTGGCGCCGTCATTCCTCGACTCCCCTAGGCGCCGCCAGATGGCGGGCAAGTTCGCCATCAGCCGAGCGGATGACATGGTCCGCCAGTCCACCGTCGGCATCGAGCAGCACCACGTCGAGCGGCATCTTGCCAAGTGCATGCGTCGCGCACGAGAGGCAAGGATCGAAAGCGCGGATGGCCACCTCGATGCGGTTGAGCAAGCCTTCGGTCAACTCCTTGCCGTCCAGATACTCGCGCGCAACCGAGCGCACAGCCTCGTTCATGGCCTGGTTATTGTGCGTCGTGGAAACGATCAGGTTGCACATCGTGATGAGATCGTCGGGACCCACGCGGTAATCATGAATCAGCGTGCCGCGCGGTGCTTCGATCATGCCGATGCCGCCGCCTTGACGCTCGCCACTGGCCATCAGATCGCCTTGCAGGATGTCCGGATCGTCCAGCAGATCCCTGATCACCTCCACCGTGTGGAGGACCTCGATCATGCGTGCCCAGTGGTAAGCAAGCGTTGCATGCACCAGCGATCCGTGGCCCCAGTCGACGAATTCCCTGCGCTGCGCCTCGGCCAAAGGACTCGGAATGAAGTCGCAGTTCTGCACGCGGGCGAGCGGTCCGACCCGATACCAGCCGGTTTCGCGTCCGATGCTGCGCAAATGCGGAAACTTCATATACGTCCACGGGCGCGTCTCCTCCTCGATCAGGTCCATGTAGCGCTGATCGCTTACGCCGTCGAAGAGGATCTGGCCGTCCGCATCGCGAACGCGCAGCACGCCGTCGTAGAGGTCCATGGCGCCGTCCGCGCGCACCAGCGAGAGCATCTTCGAGGGGAAGCTGGCGAAGCCGTCGTAGAGCGTGCGGTTTTGCGCGTGCAACTGCTTGACGATGTCCACGGCTTCAGCCGCCCACTCGACCAGTTGATCCGCGTCCTTGCGGAGCATGTCGCGGTCAGCCTGGCTGACGTGTTTGTTCATGCCCCCCGGTATCGAACCCGTGCCATGAATGCGTTTTCCCGAGGTCACGCGAATCAGCTCCTGACCGAACTTGCGCAACAGAATGCCTTTTCGGGCGATGTCGGGATGCGCCTCGGCCACCCCGACAATATTGCGCAGGCTTACATCCGAATCGAAGCCGAACAGCAGGTCGGGCGACGCAAGGTAGAAGAAATGCAGCGCATGCGATTGCATCACCTGGCCGTAGTGCATCAGGCGGCGGATCTGCTCCGCACTGCGGGTAATGGGCTGCGCGCCCACCACGAGGTCCAGCGCCTTGCACGCGGCGAGTTGATGCGACACCGGGCAGATCCCGCAGAGCCGCTGCACCATCACCGGGACTTCCCAGTAGGGCCGGCCTTCGATGAACTTCTCGAAGCCGCGGAATTCGACAATATGCAGACGCACCTGCTGCACGCGCTGCTGGTCGTCGAGCAGGATCGTGACTTTGCCGTGGCCCTCCACGCGCGAAACCGGGTCGATCGCTATCCGGCGCAGGCCCTCTGGGTGAGCGGCAGTCTCGAGGTCGAAGCTCATGGCGGTTCAGTCTCCGGGGCTCAGTCGTAATGCAAGAGTGCATGGGTCAGGTGCGGCGTTCGCCCGGCCATCAGGTCGTTCAGAAAGCACCAGAACGCATCCGCCGAAGGCGGGCAACCGGGCAGAAAGTAGTCCACATGCACGACTGCGTGGATCGGCCGCACCTGCCGAAGCAGCGGCGGCAGTTCGGGGTCGTTGGGAATCGCACTCCCCTCGCTCAAACCGGGACGATCGTGATAGACCTCATTGAGCACATCGGCCAGATCGAAACGATTGCGCTCGGCCGGCAGACCGCCGTTGATTGCACACGCACCCATCGCCACCAGCGTCTTGCAGTTGGCGCGAAACGTGCGCAGCACCGCCACGTTCTCCGCGTTGCACACGCCGCCTTCGATCAGACCGATATCGCATTTGCCGACTTCCTTGATGTCGGTGAGCGGCGAGCGGTCGAACTCGACGTGCTCGATCAGCGTCAGCAGGCGTTCGTCGATATCGAGGAAGGACGTGTGGCAGCCGAAGCAGCCCGCCAGCGATACCGTCGCCACCTTCCACTTATGCGGCTGATGGGCCGTGTCGACATCCATGAGCGTGCTCACGAGGCCTCCTGCGTGTCGACGTCGGCGGCCGTATGCGGGTCGTAGCGGCGCACCCCGATCGGGATCACGAAGCCGCGCCGTTTCGGCAGGATCGCGCCCACCGGACAGATGCTCGCGGCGCGGTCCG
>Ga0302220_10000280_pt1 | contig 45478 bp, 39 predicted proteins | sample II_Palsa_E1_3_FD_194572 | JGI IMG/M metagenome (GOLD analysis project Ga0302220, IMG submission 194572) | Peat permafrost microbial communities from Stordalen Mire near Abisko, Sweden - II_Palsa_E1_3 | ecosystem: Environmental > Terrestrial > Soil > Palsa > Peat permafrost | place: Sweden...
GGTGTTTATAGCGCCGTTCGATGCGGTTCTGATCTGACGAGCATCCGTGATCCGTGACCGATGCGACGTGCTTGTCGCATGTTCGCGAACTGGGAATGCGCTCTCATGCGAACGTCCTGCTCTCACAGGCGAACGCGTTGTAGTCCGGGTCGACTGCGCTGCACTGCGCGGGTTGCCAGGTGGCGAAACCGGAGGTACGGGGTCAGCCTTTTCCTCACGCGCCTGTAATTCTTTCTGGAGTGACACCGCGCGACTGTCGTCCTTGTTAAGCGTTTGCACAGCCCCCAACAGCACCTTGGCGGAAGCAAGGTCATTACGTTTCAGGCTGTCCCGAATCGCCTGAAGAATGTGGGAGATGTCGTCAGAATGGCCGCTCGCAGAAGCCGGGTTTGATCTCCGGGTTTCGACCGGGCCATTGTCCAGTTCGCCGGCGGTGGAAGCGCCATTGCGCCCCGAGCCTGATTGCGCTCCCGACAGTTTGTCCTCGCCTGACCGCATTACAGATGCACCGATCACCAGGGCACCGAAAAGGAGGCCCGCGAGGAGTGTCCTCTTGGGGTTGCTCATCATATGGTCTATCCCATAGCTTGAAATGCGCATGCGACACGCGGGTGACGCCTGCCTGACCGACTTTCACTCGGCAAGGGGGGTGGCATGCATAGACTCAGCATAAAAAGTACCGCGCATGAAATGCGGCTTTACCATCAGTAAGCTACGCGCTCGGAGGGAAGATTGGATGCGCCAATCCCTAGCCGATATCCGCCAAAATCGAGGTTTTTGTAGGCTCTCCAACGGTGCCGTTCGTCACACGGTTGGGTCCATCCAAGCACGCCTGCGGGCGCTGCTACACTTGCCGCCGTGTCAATTGCCGCATAACCCTTGACGCCCGCACGATGCCAATCGGTATCCGCCACCGTCGCGCGGCCATTCCTCTTCTGACAAAGTCTGCAACCCATGCTTCGATTCGAGAACCTCTGCAAGCGTTACGATGAGCGCGTTATTTTCCAAGGGCTGCGCTATAGCGCCGGCACCGGATGCGTGGCGCTGAACGATGAAACCGGCAGCGGCAAATCCACCTTGCTCGGTATCCTTGCCGGTGAGATCAAACCCGACCAGGGCGACGTTTGGATAAACGGGCACGCGCTGCGAAGCACCCCGCTCGAGTCCAAGTCCATACTCGCCTACATCCCGGACGACTGCATCCCGTACTCGCTGCAGACCGGCCGCGAGTATCTGGAGTTGGTGGCATCGAACAGGAAAACAGTCGTCGGCAGCATGACGCTCGACTTGGCGAACCGCTTTGGCTTGACACCACATCTCGAGAAGCGTTTCGAGCAAATGTCGTTTGGTACCCGCAAGAAAATTTTTCTGACGGCGGCGGCGCTGGGCAATGTGAAGGTCGTTATAGCGGATGAACCAGGCGCTGGCCTCGATGCCCCCGCGCGCGCTGTTCTGATTGATTTGTTCAAGACGTTGAGTAAAGACCGCGCGGTTTTCTTTTCGAGTTATGACGCGGATTTTACGCAGGCTTGTAGCGCGAAAATGATCAGTTTTGCTGAGCTTGGCATGGGGGTATAAGCGGATGCTGGGGGCGTCGGCGTGTGTCGAGATCCATCGCCCTCGAGCGTACTTGTCCCCACGATGCCCGAGAATGCGCGATGCTTCATCCAGTTCTCATCGCTCGCACGATCAGGACCAACCCCACCACGACGACGACGGCTCCAATAACTCTCGCCACGCGCTCGCCGACCGGCGCAAGACGTTCGACGGTGATGGCTGCCGTGACGGCAACCATCACGCGCAGATCCATGACACCCATCGCGAGAAGGATCGCCGTCAGGCCGGCACAGCAGGTGCTGCAGTGAAGACCCAGGCGCAGGCCATGTCGCCAGGCTGTGCGGGCGTCCGCCGGCAAAGCCTGCAACATGCAACCGCGCCCCGGCGTAGCCCGGCAGCAGGCAAGGTGATGCGCTTTCCAAGCGGTGAACTGAAGCGCGCCGGCGATCAGGACGACCACCGCGGACGCGATCGGAACGGCGCGCGCGAGTGCTGGCAACTGCATCTCGAGCGCCGCCAGCGTGACGCCTAGCGCAAAGGCGGCCACTCCAAGCAGGGCCCACACGAAGAAGTACCCGGCGCCCACCAGCGCGGTCAGCCGATCCAGTCCTGTCTCGACTGTCTCGCCTGTCCTGCCAACGGCCTGACGGTAGCGCCACAGCATGGGCGTGAAGGATGGCAGCATCATCGCCACCATCATCGCGACCCACATGCCGATGAACGACGCCGCAGCGCCGGTCCACGTTTGTCCGCACATCCGCATCCACGCCATCGACATCGTCCAGCCGCCGGGCATCGGCATCTCGCCCATCGCCGACATGGACGCGCACCAGACGATCGTCACCGCCGCGCTGGCGGCGAAGAGCAGCGCCGAGACGCCGAAGAAGGCCCGCTGGGAAGCTCGATCCGACACCATGCTTTGCGACATATTCTGCCTCCCGTTCGCGCGAACGACGCCCGCTATCTGGCTCAGCGCTTGCTGTATTCGTCGTGACGCTTCCACCAGACACCTGTCTCGTTGCGCCCCTTGGACGCGCGGTCAAGCCACTGGTACATGCCCCAGACGCCGTCCACGCCACGGGAATAGGCGGAATAGGTGTGATAGACAACGCCGTCCTCAAGAACGAACGCACTGATGCCCGGCCTCTCGCGTGCGTACGTCGCCGTGTCGGTTCCGGACATGGCCGCGAACGTGGTGGCCCCGTCGGGTGTCGTGCGCGAGGGTATGTCGACCACGGGCGCCTCGCGTACATAGTTGTATTCAACCGTACCCTCGCGCTGTTGCTGCTCGGTGAGCGAGATGTTGAAGTCGAAGTTGAAGTCGCTGCCGAACGAGGACGCCCAGGGAAAAGTCCATCCCATCCGGCGCTGGTAAGTCTGCAACTTCGCGAGCGGCGCCCTCGACACCGCCGAAAGCGTGACGTCGTGGTTCGCAAGGTGCACCACGACGCCGTCGAAGCCATCCGCGATCGACGAGCAGGATGGGCATCCCGCCGTGTAGTCGGGTCCGAACATGAAGTGATAGACGAGCAGTTGGGAGCGCCCTCGGAAGAGATCTGCCAGCGAGGCACTCCCTTCATTGGTTTCGAATCGGTAGTCCTTGCCAACGCGGACCCACGGCAGCGCCTGACGCTGCCGCGCCAGTTCGTCGCCGCGCCGGGTGAATTCCTTTTCCGCATCGAGCAACTCCAGCCGCGCTGCCAACCATTCTTGACGTGTCCCGGTTACATGTGTCGTCATCGTCCTTCCCTCCGTCAGGTGTTCGTCGTCGTTCGTTCAACTTCCGATCCGACATGCGTGTTGGTGATAGATTAGTACGAGGCATCGAACGGAGGGAGTGACAAGTGTGGCGGGATTCGGATAGACCATGGACTCACTAATCGCGCTCGCGGCGCGTGCGCTCGCCGCGGGCGACCCGCTCGGCGCACTGAAGCGGATCGCCTTGCGCGACGACGCGCCTGCGCTCGCGCTTCGAGGCATCGCGATGGCGCAACTCGGCGATCTCGTTCGAGCGAAGGCGCTCATGCGAAGTGCGGCGCGCGCGTTCGGTCCGAAAGAAGCCGTGGCGCGCGCGCGGTGTGTCGTCGCCGAGGCGGAGATCGCGCTCGCCTCAAGAGACCTGGGCTGGACCGCGAAGACGCTCGACGCAGCGCGCGCGACACTGGAAGCACACGGCGACCGCGCAAACGCCGCGCATGCACGGTATCTCGTAGTCCGGCGCCTCCTCCTCATCGGACGTCTCGATGAGGCCGAGCGGGCGCTCGCCGGGCTTGATCCCACGCCCTTCCCGCCCGCGTTGAGGGTCGCCCACGAGCTTGTCGTGGCAGGAATCGCCATGCGGCGCCTACAGGCGAAGACAGCGCGCGCTGCGCTTGCCCGGGCCGAACGCGCCGCGCGTCATGCGGGTATTCCTGCGCTTACGGCAGAGGTTGCAAACGCATCCCTCATACTGGATACGCCCTCCGCGCGCTTGATTGCGAGTGGTGAGGACAGACTCCTCCTGCTCGATGAGGTCGAAACGTTACTGGGGTCGAAGGCGCTTGTCGTGGACGCGTGCCGCCAGCTCGTGCGCGACCCGGGCACGGTGGTTTCGCTCGCCAGGCGTCCGGTCTTGTTCGCGCTCGCACGCGCGCTGGGCGAAGCGTGGCCCGAAGACGTGCCCAGGGACACGCTCGTCGCCCGGGCATTCCGGGCGAAACACGCCGATGAATCGCATCGCGCGCGCTTGCGTGTTGAAATGGGACGGCTTCGTACGGTGCTCGGGACGCTGGGCAGCGTGAGCGCGACGAAGCGCGGGTTTGTGCTGGTGCCGCGTGCCGCGCGCGAGGTCTTCGTGCTGGCGCGGCCCGTTGAAGACAAACATGCGGCGGTGCTTGTCTTCCTTGCCGACGGTGAGTCGTGGACGAGCTCAGCTCTCGCGCTTGTGCTTGGAGCCAGCCAGCGCACCGTGCAGCGCTCACTGGACTCGCTTGCGGCCGCCGGTAAGGTGCAGTCGTTTGGCCGCGGGCGGGCACGTCGCTGGTTGACCCCGCCAGTGCCGGGATTCGCGACAAGCTTGTTACTCCCCGCTCCACTTACCCAATGATTAGGATGCCACTATGAAACGATCAGAGGCGCAAATCATCCGTGAATATGGGCCCTTCCCGGGTGTCGATAACGTGGCTGGCGTCACGTATGACGGTGAGCACGTCTGGTTTGGATCCGGAGACAAGCTGAACGCCTTCGATCCGGCGAGTGGCAACCCTCCTCTGCGCTCACTCGATGTCGCTGCCGATGCAGGAACGGCCTTCGACGGCCAGCACCTGTTTCAGATAGCCGGAGATCGTATCCAGAAGATCGATCCGGCCACCGGCCGGGTGCTCGCCACGATCCCGGCGCCCGCTGGCGGCGCTAACTCGGGGCTCGCGTGGGCGGAAGGAACGCTCTGGGTGGGGCAGTATCAGAGCCGGAAGATCCATCAAGTCGATCCTCAAACAGGGGCGGTTCTTCGCGCCATAGAATCCAACCGCTTCGTCACCGGTGTCACCTGGGTTGACGGAGAGCTCTGGCACGGCACCTGGGAAGATGACGCGAGCGAGCTGAGACATATCGATCCGCAAACGGGAGAGGTCCTGGAGAGCCTCCAGATGCCGTCCGGTGCAGGGGTGTCGGGGCTCGAGTCGGATGGCGGCGAGCAATTCTTCTGCGGTGGCGGAAACAGTGGAAAGGTAAGAGCTGTTCGCCGGCCCCGGCGAGACTCCGCGTCCGGCAGCGACGCCGGGATTCCCGTCGACTCTGAAAGCGAGTAGTTCAAGCAACCCAGCGCGCTTAATGCGCAAGCTCAGTATCGCGAAGCACCATTCCGTGGCGCTGCCGGGCGATGTCGCGGGACGATCCAATCTCCCGCTGCATGCGGGTCGAGTCCCATCCCAACACACGCGCCGCGATTGCCGCAATTTCATCCAGCACGGCACCGGTCAATTGCCCGGAGATCGCGATCGTTGTCCGGCGGAAAAGCAGATCCGCAAGATGCGTCACGGCTTCGTGCTCACACAGGTACTGAATCTCTCGCGCTGTGTAACTCGGCTCGCTTGCGAGCGGTTTGTCATGGAACCTGTCGTGCACCGGCGAGCAGAATGCCGCGATGGCGGATGCACTCGTACCGTAACGCGTGAGCAAGGTTTCAGCTCGTTCGACCGGAACACCGCAACGCGCGGAAAACTCGTTGATCCATGCAGCCCTATCCGCAGAGGTGCGTGGAAAATCATGCCCGCCACCAATGGCTTCGTCTCGAGTGCTGACCCGACGCGTGCGCCCGAGGCGCTTGAGCGTATCGTCGGCGACGGATTCGGCAAATCCCCGGAAGGTTGTCCATTTGCCGCCGACCAGCGAGAGCACGGGGATCTCGGTATCGGGCAGATGATCGACGTGCACCACATGATCGCGACTTACGTCGCCAGGATTCGCGGCATCGGAATAGGGTAACGGGCGCACGCCGCTGTAGCGAAACGTGATGTTCGATGCATCCAGTTCCAGGCGGGGGAAGATTTCCCGCAATACGCCGAGCATATAGTCGACCTCACTGTCCTCGCAGCGAACCTGGTCGGGATCGCTTACGCGGATATCCGTCGAACCGACCAGAAGCCGGTCCATGAAAGGATAGACAAGACAAATGCGACCGTCCTTCGAGCCGAAGTACACCATGCGGCCTTGCAGTTGCGCATGGAGCTCAGGATGGGTCACGATCAGGTGCGACCCCTTCGCTCCGCCAATGTACTTTCGCTTGATACCGAGCGACTGGTTCACGGTGTCGATCCACGCGCCACCAGCGTTGACGATGACGGTCGGCGTGACAGGCAACAGCCGCTCCGACACGAGATCACGCAGCCAGACCGTGTTGCCTTCCACGTGGTCAACCGTCACGTAGTTTGCAGCCGCGGCTTCCTCGCAGGCGGCCAGTCCGTCTGCTACCAGTTCGTAGTTCAGTCGTTCGGCCTGAGTGACTTGTGCATCGAAATACGTGGCGGTTGCCTTGATGGCGGGATCGAGCAACGGCAGATTTTGAAGAGAACGTCTTCTGAGCGCGACGTAATGGCGCGGCATCGTCCGGTGATGGCGGCCAAGAAAATCGTAGATCGTGAGACCGATTTTTGAAATGATCGCACCGCGATCGGCGAGCTTCGACTTGACACCGAAAAATCGCAGCGTAGACGCGACGATGCCGCCAAAATACGAATGAATCGGCAATACGGTCTCTAGCGGCAGCACGAAGTGCGGCGCGTTTTTCAGCAAAAGATTGCGCTCGAGCGTGGATTCGGCGACGAGGCCAAATTCCCCGGTTTCAAGATACTTCAGGCCGCCGTGAATGAGCCTCGACGGCGCCGAGCTTGCGCCTGAGGCGAAGTCCGCCTTATCGATCAGCAAGCAGTCGACGTGTTGCAACGACAGGTCGCGGAACAGCCCTGCACCATTAATCCCGCCACCAATAATGAGCACGCTGACTCGGCGCTGTTGTGCCAGCCGGTCGAGAAAAAATTCGCGGGATCGTTCGGTCATCGCTTGTCTCGTCATCAATGCGCCGTGGCGGCGCGATCGAGCGCCGGCCACAACGGGGTCATGCCTGAAATAAGTTCCATGTAGCGCTTGTACACCTCGGTGAGCTGGGCGTGACGTTCCGGGTCCGGCTGATGCGTCCGCTGGATGCGGCATGCGCGCGTAGCCGCCTCCGCTAGCGATGCGAACGCTCCTGCGCTCACGCCAGCACAGAGCGCCGCGCCAAGCGCACTGGCCTCCTGATTCTCCGGAATATCGACAGGAATCCCGAGGGTGTCGGCAAACAACTGGGCAAGCATGGGACTTGATGATCCTCCACCGGTCAGACCCGCCCGCCGCGCGGGAAGAGCGCTGGTCAGTGCTTCGACGTGGTATCGGTGATTGAAGACCATGCCTTCGAGCACCGCCCGCGCCAGATGGGCGCGACGGTGCCAGCCACGGATACCGAAGAATGAAGCGCTCGCGGGCTGCTCGAAGGGGGAACCGAACAGGAACGGATGGAACATGACGGAACTCGGCTCGGCAAATGCAGCCTGCAATTCGTCTCCGATCAGGTCGAACAACGAGCATCCGCGTTGCGAAGCCTGTTGCGCTTCGTGCGCAAAAAATTCACGCAGGAACCAGTCGACGTTGCTCGACGATGCCGGCGAAATCGACATGTTCATCCATTGGCCGGGACGCGTGCCGTTGCGGCACGACCAGCGCGGATCCAGTTGCGGACGGTCCGACAGGATCTCATTGATGCTGAATGTGCCTGCCGTGATCGACAAGATACCCGGCTCCGTGTTGCCCATGCCGACTGCACTGGACGTAACATCGTGCAACCCGCAAGCGACGGGCGTTCCCTCCTTCAGACCGGTTTGCGCGGCAGCTTGTGCGGTGACATGTCCTGCTATGGCCGTGGAAGACACGATCTCAGGTAACGCGTGGCCAATAGACGCGAGACCGTATAAATCCAGGACATCGGCGCTGTATTGTTGCGTTCGGACATCGGTAAAGGATGAACTGGCTTCCGTTGGATCGGTTGCCGGGACGCCGGTCAGACAGAGTCGGAGCCAGTCCTTGCAAAAGAGCACATGGCCGATCTTTGCGTACCGCTCGGGTTCATTGACCTGGATCCATTTGAGCAGGCTGACAGCGGCATAGGGATAAGGCTGCTGGCCGGTCAGTTCCAGCGCGCGTTGCAGCACGCCGGCTTCGCGCCATTGCTCGCGGACGTCAAAGGCCCGGCTGTCGAGCGACAGCATCCCGGGACCCAGCGGAGCACCATCATGATCAACCAGATATAAGCCATCGCCGTGGCCGGTTACGCCGACCGCTGCAATCGCGTCGGCGGACACCTTGCCACGCTCGAGCGCATCGCGAATGGCACCGCTTGCCGCTCCCCAGGTTTCCTGCATGTCCCGTTCGACGTGACGGGGACGCGGCTGCCGCTGCTCCACACGCCGGGAGCCTACGGCCACGGTGCGACCTGTGGTGTCGAAGATAACGGCCTTGGTCGCGGTCGAACCGCTGTCGAGGCCCAGAAGATATGTCGGCATCGTGTATCCGGTTTCGTTCGCACTCGGGGTTGGGTGGTGTTAGTGCCGAGGGTGGGTTCTGGGGTTGGTGGTCGGGGTTGGTGCTGGGTTGCTAGGGTCCTGCGTTAGCGGTCGGAGTCAGTGCCGGGTTGCTGCTTTCAGTGTTAGTGGTCTGCTTGAGTCGGATATTCTCTTTATCACTATTAGCCACTGTGCGTGGCGGCACGTCATTTCATGGTCCTTAGCGACAAAGAAAAGAAGCAAAGAAAGCGCTTGCAACCACGCTACCCTAAGTGTCCACAGCGTGCAGTTTTCATTCATAGGTGCCCCAAAAGCACGGTGCTCGCCAGAGCCACGGATGTGTGAACCCCTCCTTCTCCGAACACGGGTTCTGACACGCTTCGCCACCAGTGACTGAACCTGCCCAAGGTTCACCCCGCGCTATCCGCGAACAACCTTCCTCCGCATCGGCACGCATGACGAAGCACATCGCCAACCATTTCGGAAATGAGCTCGCCCGGGCGCAAGAGCCCTTCCCGCAAAAACGCCCGCCGATGCTTAACCGTGGTATTTGGAATCAACCTCGTTGATCGCCGCCACATTACCCGCACTTCGGCCGTTCTCATCGAAGGTCTGTGCCAGAAAAGCATCAGCAATCGTTTTGGCCACTTCCGTCCCGATCACTCGCGAACCCATCGTGATGATCTGCGCATTGTTCGACAGCGCCGCGCGTTCCGCGGAATAGGTATCGTGGCACAGCGCGGCGCGGATTCCAGGCACCTTGTTGGCCGAGATGCTGACGCCGATCCCCGTGCCGCAGACCAGAATCGCACGATCGTAATCGCCGCGCAGCAAGCCCGAAGCCACACGGTCAGACAGATTTGCATAGAACTCCTGTGGATCTGACTCGTTGGTCGAGACCTCGAAAACCTCGAAGCGGTCCTTGAGGTGTTCAGCCAGCACATGGGCCAGTCCCGCCCCAGCACTATCTCCGGCAACTGCAAGTTTCATGATGATCTCCTTCAGGTTGAAGTTTTCACGCGTGCAGACAGGTCAGAGCACAGCCCCGACTCGCTCCAGGATGTCCAGATATCCGGTTACGTCCCAGGCAGAGCGCCCAATGAACAAGCCGTCAATATGTGCACATGCGGCGAGTTCGGCGCAGTTGTGTGGATTGACGGAGCCGCCGTAAAGGCACGGTACACGCCGGCCGAGCATGTCTTGCGCGACCTCGATGATCTCGGCCTGGCGAGCATCGGCATAGTCGGCGCTGGCCGGTATGCCGTGCTCGCCGATGGCCCAAACCGGTTCGTACGCGAGCAGGATCGGCGCAGTGTGTTGTTCAGGCTTTAATCGGCCCAGCGCGCCGCGTACTTCAACAGCCAGTACGTCGGCCGCCCGCCCGCCTTCGCGATCGGCGAGCGTCTCGCCGATGCAGATCAGCGGCGTCAGGCCATGGCGCACCGCCGCCTCGACCTTCAGTCCCACCATTTCATCGGCCTCGCCAAAATGTTCGCGCCGCTCGGAGTGGCCGAGTTCGACCAGATCCATTGCGCAATCGACCAGCATCGACGGTGAAATTTCACCGGTCCAGGCGCCATGATCGGCCCAGTGCATGTTCTGCGCGCCGACCTTCACCGTGGTATCCGCAAGTATTGCCTTGACCTCGCGAATCGCGGTGAAGGGCGGAATCACGAAGCGCTGCATCCTCGGGTCGGCGGTGCTGGTGAGCAGACCCTCGGCAAAAGCGCGCGCCTCCGCCAAGGTCTTGTTCATCTTCCAGCTGGTACCGATCCAGAAAGGGGAATGGGTCATGATGATGTCGTCAATCGGATGCGCGAAATGGCGCTGCTGCGCGTCGCGCCGGGGTGGATCGTGCTACCCCGGCGCGCAGCGTGAAAAACCGCAGGTGCCAGATGGCGCCCTGCGGGTTCGAGCGGTAGCATTACTTCGAAAGGGTAAATGCGGAGGTGTACTTGTCCACGTTAGCCTTGGTGATCAGGACGCAATCGAAGAGCTGCTTTTCAGTCTTGGCACCCGTCTTGCCGGTCTTCAGGAACTGATCGGCTTCCTGCACCGCCTTCACTGAAAACGTAGCAACCGGTTGCAGCACCGTGTACTGCAACTCCCCAGCCTTGACCGCGGCAACCGCCGTTGGCGAACCGTCAAATCCACCCACCTTGATGCTCGAGAGTTTGCCCGCCTGCTTGAGCGCGGCAATCCCGCCGAGCGCCATTTCGTCATTGCCGCTGATCACGCCAATGATGTCCGGATGCGCTTGCAACAGGCTCTGCATTGCGTTGAAACCCTTGGTACGATCCCAGTCGGCCACTTGCGATCCGACCTTCTTCAGATCCGGATATTGGCTAAGCACTGACGTATAGCCATTGGAACGCGTGGCGGCGTTGTTGTCGGACGGAGAACCGAGCAGTTCGACATAGTTACCCTTCGATCCGACGTCCTTCACCCATTGCTGCGCACCCAGTGCCGCACCCTGTGCGTTGTTGGAAACGAGCTGCGCCTTGGCCAGGCCCTCCTGGTTGATCTCGGCATTGACGAGGAAAACCGGAATGTTGGCCGCAACCGCTTTTTTCACCGCACCGACCGACCCGCTGGCATTCGCGGGATCGAGAATGATCGCGACCGATTTGTTGGTGATCGCGGTGTCGATCAGCTGGCTCTCGGCGTTGGTGTCGCCCTTCGAAGCCGCGACGTTGGCGGTGTATCCCAGCCGTTTCGCCTCGGCAGCGGCAACGTTGCCTTCTGTCAGCCAGTAAGGGTTCGAGGGATCGTTGACGATGATGGTCACGAGTCCACCCGCCGCATGAGCTTGCCCTGCGAATAGAGGCGCGGCGATAGCGACGGCGGCGAGTGACAGGGTCCTCAGGGTTCTTCTCTTGGTTGTCATGGTAAGTCTCCTTTTTTGATTGGTGATGGCGTCGGTAAAAAAACAAGCAAGGACAAATGAGACATTCTTCTCAAGGTCCGGTGGCGCGGCTCAAGCCTTGCCGCCTTGTGGAGAAGTGGGTTGGCCGGCGGCCGGCGCAGGGCGCTTGACACGGCGGCGATATTGAATGGCGTTGAGCAACACCGCGAGCACGATCACCGCGCCGGTGAACACCGTTTGCCAATAGGAAGAGATGCCGATGATCACCAGACCGTCGGACAGGAAACCGATCACGAAGGCCCCGAGCAGGGTTCCGCGAATATTGCCGGTGCCGCCCATCAGTGACGCGCCTCCGATCACCACAGCGGCAATAGCCGTCAGTTCATAGGTCGTCCCGGCCGTTGGACCGGCGGAAGTGAGCTGCGAGGACAGGATCAACCCGGCGATGGCGGCACAGACCCCCGAGAGCATGTACACGCTGATCTGCACTCTCTTCACCGGAACGCCGGAGAGCTGGGCCGCGCGCTCGTTGCCGCCGGAAGCATAGAGCCAGCGACCGAAGGCCGTGCGGCTGAGCATGATGCTGCCCAGCACCCCGATGACCGCCAGGATCAGGACGCCAACCGGGACATTGAACAGGCGATCGAAGCCGAGCCCGTTGAATCCGACGTTGCCCAGATCCGCGTGGCCGCCCAGGTTGTTGTAGGTCAGGCCGTTGGTCATCAGGAGAGCCAGTCCGCGCACCACGTACATCACCCCGAGCGTAGCAACGAAGGCAGGCACTTTGAACCGCGCGATGAGCACGCCGTTGACCAGGCCGATGAACGCGCCGAGCAGACAGCACAGCACCACCACGACCCAGACCGCCGGATACAACACGACGCCAAACGGGTTCAGCGTCACACCCTGCAGGAAGAATCCCGCGACCACCCCGGACAGGCCGAGGGTGGATCCCACCGACAGGTCGATGCCGCCATTGATGATCACCAGCAGCATGCCGATCGCAAGGATCCCGTAGATAGCCACGTGCGAAGCCATCGTCAGGAAGTTTTCGACCGCGAAGTAATACGGCGAGAGAAACGAAAATACGATGATGATCACGATCAGCGCAAAGAATGCACGTCCTTCGAGCAGCATCTTGCCGAGGTCGAAACCGTCGCCGAACCGGCCGGCGCGGGTTGACGTGGAAGGTTTGGCGGAGTCGTTCATGTTCAAGTCTCCATGCATTTCTATGATCAGATCACCACGGCTTCGCCGGAGGCGGCCATGATCTGGTCTTTGGTGGCATCGGTGCCGAATTCTGCAGATATCTTGCCCCGGCGCATGACGACAATGCGATGCGCGATGCTCAGGCATTCACCCACTTCAGATGTGGAAAACACCACGGCCAAGCCTTTGGTGGCGCTCTCGCTGAGCAGGCGAAAGACCTCGGCCTTCGCGCCGATGTCAATCCCGCGGCTGGGCTCGTCAAGCAGGATGACCTTGGGGCGGGTGGCGAGCATTTTGCCGATGACGACTTTTTGCTGGTTGCCCCCGGACAAGGAACCAATAGGCGCGCCCGGCCCCGCCGTCTTGACGTGAACGTTGCGGATCGACTGATCGACGAGCGCACGCTCGCGGGGAAATGACAGCAGCAACCCTCTGACGAAGGTGCCGATGCTCGCGAGCGACAGGTTGGCGCCGACGTTCATGGTCGGCACCAGGCCATCGCGCTGGCGATCTTCCGGCACGAGCACAAGGCCACGGCCAATACGCCCGGCGATGCTGAGGGACGCTATGTCCTCGCCTTCGAGAAGGACCTTCCCACCGGTTACCGGAGCGCGCCCGGCGACGGCCTCAAGCAGTTCCGTGCGCCCCGCTCCCATCAGACCGTAGATGCACACGATCTCGCCCGCGCGCACCTCGAGCGACAGATGATCGACCACGGAAATGCCGGATCCGGCATCGTCGGCAACGCTGACATCTTCGATCGCCAATGCGACGTCGCCGAACGCGTAGCCTGTCGGCGGCGAGCCGAGGTCAAAGTTCTCTCCCACCATGTTGCGCACGATCCACGCGAGGTCGATATCCTTGGCTTCGGCCGTGGCTGTCATCCTGCCGTCACGCAACACCACGGCGTAATCGGTGATCTGCAGCGCCTCTTCGAGATGATGCGAGATGTAGACAATCGACACGCCGCGGCTGGTCAGGTCGCGGATCACCTTGAACAGCACCTCGACCTCGGAAGCGCTCAGCGCCGAAGTCGGTTCGTCCATGATGAGGATGCGCGATTGAACCGAGAGCGCGCGAGCAATTTCGACGACCTGCTGCTGACCCAGGCGCAAGTCCTGCACCCTTGTCAACGGGTCGATTTCCTCCTCCAAATCGGCCATCAAGGCCCGCGCCTGCCGCGCTTCTTCGGCGAAGTTGACGCCCGTCGCGCTGCGCAATTCGCGGCCCATGAAGATGTTGTCGCGCACGCTGAGGTTGGGCGCCAGGCTCAACTCCTGATGGATGATCGAGATACCGTGGTCGCGCGCCTCGTTTGACGAAGCAAAGGCGACGCGCTGACCATCGAGTTCGATATGTCCTGATGTGGGCGTCTCCACCCCGGCGAGAATCTTCATCAAGGTCGATTTGCCCGCGCCGTTTTCGCCGAACAGGGTCGTGACCTTGCCGCGATGGATGTCGAAGTTCACGCCCTTCAGCGCATGCACGCCGCCGTACGACTTCACGATGTCGCGGGCCGACAGCAGTACTTCGCCGGCCGCGGATTGGGTTTGGCGGGTTTGGTTCGGGGTGCTCATTTCGCGTCCAGCTTCACCGGCGTCACAAGCCAGCCGTTCGGATTGATCAACTGGAAGACACCGACAACCGAAATGGTCTTGCCCGTCAGTTTGGCCGTGTCGACCTTCGACAGGACCGCTTTTTTCATCGCCGTATTGATCGCGTATCCGGCGTTCTGGTAGTCGATCTGGTTGGTGAATTGCTCAAAGCTGATGGTGCCGGTGGCGTCGCGCAGGTCGGTGCCGTTGATCGCCGGCCCGGTCTGCACACGGATGATCACCGAGTCAGGCACGTTCGGCACTTTCACGGTATAGATCCCGGCATCCTCACTACCTGCAACGCCGGTGAACTTGACCGAGATTTCGGGACCGATGCCGCCGCCTGCCACGCCATACTGCTTGCCGGCCGCGTCCTGGTCCTTGGCGATGGCCGTGGCCAGCGTGTCGGCGCTGACCGCGCGTCCCTCGATCGCTGCCTGCGTTTTCGGAAATTGCGCCTCGCCGTAGACAGCGGGATCGAACGCCTTCACTTGCGTATCGCCGGCAGACCCGATCTTCACGGCCTTGGTGCTCAAGGCCATCGCAACGATCAAGACCACCGCCAGCCCTGCGGCGATTGCTGCGCGAACGCCGCGCCGGGAGCGACGATTTATTGTTGGGGCAACTGTGCTCATACGGACACCTCCTGTACTCCTGAACCACGTAAATTCAACGCGGGCGTGCTGAATACGGTCGCTTCGACCGGCAGCTTCACCGCGTACACTGCGCGCAGGGAATTACCGTCCCAATCGCGCATATCGCCTGTCATTTCATGCTTTGACACGTTGCCCCCAGTCGTCAGCGATCACGTTGAGCACCATCGCCGCGGACGCCGCCCCCGGATCGATATGTCCGAGACTGCGCGCGCCGAGACGCGCCGATCGGCCCTTGGTCGCGACCATCGATTTGGTGGACTCGGCGCCTACTGTCGCGGCATCCCGTATCCGCGCCATGATCTCGGGCAGTGTCAGCCCACTCGCCATGCCTTGCTCCGCCGCTGCCGCGGCAGGCGTCCAGACGTCGACCATGGTTTTCTCGCCCTGCTCTGCCTTGCCGCGCGAGCGGATGCCCTCGGCCATGGCGACGATCAGCATCGGCGCTTCGGTCAGCGGCATTTCCGCGCGCGCCCCGGCAGCCTTGGCCGCACGCATGAGCGCGGTGGCATACAGCGGCCCCGATGACGCGCCAACCGCGTTCAGGAAACCCTTTGCCGCGGCGTTCAGTTGATCGGCGAGCGAAGCTTCCCCAGGCAGCACATCGATCGCACGGGATGCCGCCGCAAATCCGTCCGCCATCGCGATACCGTGGTCTGCATCGCCGATCACACCGTCGAGCCGGCACAACTCATCTCGGGCCGCGCCGATGGTGTCGGCGAGCTGGCGGAACACCCGCGCAATGTCACCGGTCGTCAGCATCACCTGGCCTCCTCAGTTGGTACATCGCGCACTCACATGGGTGGTCCAGCAGGCGCTGCAATTCGTCGTCGAGATGCATCAGGGTGATCGAGGCGCCGGCCATTTCGAGCGAGGTACACAGCGGCCCGACCAGGGTGCGATGCACGATCAAACCCGCCTCGGCCAATCGCTGCGCAACACGGCGGTTCATGATGTACAACTCCATCAACGGCGTTGCGCCGAGCGAATTCACCAGCACCGCCACGCGGTCTCCCTTGGCCGCGCCCATCTCAGCCAGGATCGCGTCCATGATCTCGTCGACCACGGCGTCGGCTGGACGTAGCGCTTCACGGCGCATCCCCGGTTCGCCATGGATTCCCATGCCGATTTCCATCTCGCCCGCTGCGATGTCGAAATTCGCGCGCCGCGTTTGCGGCAACGAACAGGGCGCGAGCGCTACACCCAACGTGAAGGTGCGCGCGTTGGCGTGACGCGCGAGCCGCTCCACCTCGTCCAGCGACATCATCAAATCGGCAGCGGCACCCGCAGCCTTGAAAATGAACACATTGCCTGCCACGCCCCGCCGTCGTTCGCGTTGATCGCGCGGGGCGGACGCAATGTCGTCGGTGGTCAGTACCGTGCGCGCCTCGACACCCTCCAGTTCGAGCAGTTCAGTGGCCATGTCGAAATTCATCACGTCGCCGGCATAGTTGCCGTACATGAACAACACGCCGGCGCCTCCGTACGTGGCCAGCGCCGCATCGACCGCCGGTTGCGGCGGGGGTGAGGCGAAGACATTGCCGATCGCCGCTGCATCGGCCAATCCCTTGCCGACAAAGCCCAGGAAAGTCGGCTCGTGCCCCGACCCGCCGCCGATCACCAGCGCCACCTTTCCAGGGCGCGGTCCGTGGCGCGCGACGATCGCACGCGGCGCACGCTCGTGTCGCTGCAGCAAGTCGCCGTGTGCAGCCATCACGCCGTCCAGCATCTCGTCGACGGCGGCATTGCCGTCGTTGATCAGTTTCTGTGTCATAGCGCCTTGCATCGCAGTCTTGCCCCCTCAGATATTCAGGTCGGAAACACCGGTATCGAAATGCGGCGCCCAGAACGCCACCGATTCGGCGATCTGCTCGACTACCTGTCGATCCTTCGGTTCGCGTTCCTTGAACGACAACTCCAGGCATATTTCGTTATCCTCTCCACCGCCTTCTTGAATGGCGGCGATCAGCGGAGCAGGCTGGATGCGGCCGCGCGCGTTGAACTCGGCAGTGAACGGATGGTGGCCCCCCTTGTCCATCAGCGACTGCTTGATATGGATGATGGGCGAGACCCGTGCCACCGCACGGGCCCAGGCATAGGGGTCGAAGTCGTCGGGGTTCGCGCTGGTAATATCGCCGTGATCGATGTCCGCCATCATCCACATTGGCACTGCCATGTTTGCAGCGCTCAGCCGTTTTTGCAGCGCCATGCACGCGGCGATCGTCTCGCCGAACTCGCGCCCGACTGACATCGGCTCCCAGAACACGTATTGCAACCCGGCGCGCTTGGCGTGTTCAGCGACCTCGGCCCAACAGTCGATCGCGGTCTGAAGCAGTGCCTCGCGCCGGTCAGCGTCGTCGTAGTCGCGATAGGTAAAGATGGCGAATTGCGTGCCGATTGAATTGCCACCCAGATCGGCGGTGATGTCGGCGAAAGTCTTGAACCAGTCGACGTAGTAGCGCCGCACGTCGGCATCCGGATGGCCGAAGTGGTTGAGCCGCCCGTAGGGGCCGGTCATGCCCGACGTGATCCGCACCCCGGTTCGCGCCATCGCCGCGCGCATCTGGCGCGTTAGACGTCGCGTGACTGCTGCGGGCCACGAGGGGTTGATGAACTCGTGCGTGAGCTGCACGTCGCGGATCTTCATCTTGTGCGCAATAGCGTCAATGAGATCATCCGGCTCGGCGAAGCGATTCACCAGTGGATTGGTGTTGAGGGCGAGCGTGAAAGCCATTTTCGTCTCGTGTTGTCTCGTGTTGTATGCGGATCGATCGTGGCCCGGTTCAGGCGGATTTTCTGTCGAGGCCGTCGAACCAGGCACCGAACGCAGCCGTTTGCTCGGCACTCATGTGCAGTCCGTGCTTGGTGCGCCGCGTCAGGATGTCCTGCGGCGTCTCGGCCCACTCCTGTGCCATGAGGTAGCGCACCTCTGCCTCGTAAAAATACGGTCCGAACTGTCGGCCGAGATCGGCAACCGAACTAGCGGAGGCGATTACCTGCGCCGTGCGCGCACCGTAGGTCCGTGCGTAATGAAGCATCAAATCCCGCGGCAGCCAGACAAACTCGCGCTGCAAACGCGCAATGAATTGCGGCACGTCGGCGTTCTCGATCTCCCCCCCGGGCAGCGTCGCCGTGGCCGTCCAGTCTTTCCCCATGTCGGGAAAGGTCGGCCGCAGGTGTTGCAGCGCGTGCTCGGAGAGCTTGCGAAAGGTCGTGATCTTGCCGCCGAAGACATTGAGCAAAGGCGCGCCGCCGCTGGTGTCGAGGTCGAACACGTAGTCGCGCGTCACGGCAGAAGGATTGCCTTTGCCGTCGTCGTAAAGCGGACGCACACCCGAGAATGTCTGCACCACGTCCTGTCGCCGCAGCGGCTGCTTGAAGTAACGGTTCACCGCAGCCAGCAGGTATTCGACTTCCGTTTCGTCAATCGACACGTTTTCGGGGGCGCCGTCCCAGGGGATGTCCGTGGTCCCGATGAGCGCCTTGTCGCCTTCATAGGGGTTGATGAAAATCACCCGCTTGTCATGGTTCTGCACCAGGTAGGAATGCGGGCCGTCCCAGAACTTGGGGGTGACGATGTGGCTGCCCTTGACCAGCCGCACCTTGCGTGTCGAATGACTGCCCGCCACGCGCTCGATGACGTCGGCCACCCAAGGCCCGGCGGCATTGACCAGCGCCCGGGCGGTAACAACGCGAGTGGCACCGTTGCGCGTATTGCGCAACTCGATGCGCCACACGCCGCCTTCGCGCCGCGCCGAGGTACAGGCGGTGCGCGTGAGCACTTGTGCACCGCGATGCGCTGCGTCCAGAGCGTTGAGCACCACGAGGCGTGCGTCATCGACCCAGCAGTCGGAATATTCAAAACCCCTGCGGTACTCGTCCTTGATCGGTGCGCCTTCGGGACTGCGCAACAGATCTAGCGTCCGCGTTCCCGGCAGCTTCTTGCGCCCGCCGAGGTGATCGTATAAAAACAGCCCCAGCCTGACCAGCCACGCCGGGCGATCATCCGGGCTGTGCGGCAGCACGAACCGCATTGGCCAGATGATGTGGGGAGCCGCATTGAGCAGCACTTCGCGCTCGATCAATGCCTCACGCACGAGCCTGAATTCGTAGTACTCGAGGTAGCGCAGGCCGCCATGCACCAGCTTGCCCGAACGCGACGAGGTACCCTGCGCCAGATCGTCCTTCTCGCACAGGATCACTGACAGGCCGCGGCCCGCGGCATCGCGCGCAATGCCCGCGCCGTTGATGCCACCGCCAATGACGAACAGGTCGACCCTCTGGCTGTCGCTCATCTCACCGCCCTCCGTTCGACTTTCGTGTCCGCAGACAGGGCTTCAGGATGAGCCCTGCCTTCCATCTGCCGTGCCTGCCGTGCCATCGCGTCCCACACAGGTTCCAAAGCGCGTCGCGCCTCCTGGTACACGGGGAACGCCTGCGAGTAGGTCTGCACCCGATGCGGATCGGGCGTCTCGACCGGTCCCAACAGTGGCGTGACCCAGTCGGCGATGCACGCCTGCATGTCGGGATAAACGCCGAGCGCGACTGCCGCCATCATGGCGGCCCCGGCAGCGCCCGCCTCTTCGCGCGTGGACGTTCGCACCGGAGCGCCGACCACCGCGCCGAGCACCGCACGCAACGCACGCGACCGGGTCGCACCGCCGGTCAGGCGCAACTCTGCCGGCATCGCCCCGCCCATTGCCGCATAGCAGTCGCGCGCGGCCATCCCGAGCCCCTCGACCACGGCAAGCAACAAATCCGGGAAACGGCTCTCGCTTGTAAGTCCCGTGAAATTGGCGCGTGCGTTGGCGTTCACGAACGGGCCACGCTCGCCCGCATCGGAGATATAGGGGTGGTAAAGGTGCGCGCCTGGCCGGCCCGATTGCAGCCATCCGTCGATGCGTTGCACACGGTCACTTTGCGAGAGCTTCGTGCCGAACTCCGCAAGCAGGTCGCACGCCAGATTGAGGATCCAGTCGACGTTCAGGGTCGCAGCCATGTTCGACTGAACCTGCGCCGACATGCCAGGTATTGGCAGCGCGATGACGTACCCCGTACCCTCTGCGCTCAGATAGACATCGGCGTTGTGCACCGCACGCATATGCATTCCCGTCGACCCGATGATCGAGCAGGTGGCGCCGGCGGAACCGGCCGTGTGAATACCGGCGCCCAACGCCGTCAGCACGATGTCGACGAACCCAAGGCACACCGGCGTTCCGGCCAACAGGCCCGTTGCCGCCGCGGCTTCGGGTGACAGTGCGTGGGTGAGCTCGGTGCCGTCGACGATCTCGGGCAACAAACCACGCCGCGCCGTCAGTCCGAGGGCCTCGATCACCGAGTCGTCATAGCGCCGGGTGCGGAAGTCGCCATAGGTAAAGCTCGCCTCCGACGGATCCGTTGCGCGCACCCCGGTGAGGTTGAGATACAGCCAGTCCTTGCAATGCAACGCAACTTCGGAGCGATCGAGCACCTCGGGCGTTGTTGCTGCCATATGCGCGATCTGCGCGCCCTGACTGCACGCCGCCAGTCCGGTGCCGGTAGCCTCGAATCGGGCACGGCTTGCCGGGTTGCCCTGCAGTCGCAGCACGGTATCCGCGGCGCGCGCGTCCAGCCAGAGCCAGGCGTCGCTCGCGGGCTTGTTGCCCGCGCCGACCAGCCAGGTACCGTCGCCCTGCCCCGTCACCGCCACCGCCGCCGTGCGCCGCGCCAGGCCCTCGACCTTGGTGCCGAGATCACGTAGCGTCTGCGCGCAGTCTGCCCAGGTCCGGTCGAGCGACTGAAAGGCCGCGCCATCGGCACTCGTGGTGTATCGATTGGGAACCGATGCAACGGCGATCTGCCGCCCTGCCAGATCGAAGGCCACCGCCTTGATGACCGAGGTGCCGGCGTCGATACCGACCAGAAGATCGCGTCCTGCGCCGTCGCTGGATGAGGGAACCATCACGCGGCCTCCGCGCTGAGTGTTCCGTCATTCAGCGCGAGCGCCGTGGCTTCATCCGTGATCAAGCCGCTCAGGAGACCGCTGTTCAGGACAGCACGGATCGCGTCTACCTTTTCGGCGCCGCCGGCAATGGCAACGATTCGCCGCCCGGTCAGATCAGCGAGATTGGGGGCCACCGTGCGCGCAGCCAGCGATGTTTCAACGGATTTGCCGGCATGATCGAAAAAGTGACCCAGCACCTCCCCCTGGCCACCCATATCGCGCACCTCGAGAATTTCTGCTGGCTCGATCATCTGCGATGCAACGAGTTGCGCATCCGGCTGTGCGGTGCCGATACCGACGATCATCAGGTCCGCATGCGCTGCCAGATCGAACACCTCGCGCACGCCGCGCTGCGACAGCAATACCTCCCGGTCTTCGGCGGTGTTGGCGAAAAACGGCAGCGGCAGCACATAAGACACGGCGCCGGTTTTTTCCGCCAGACGGTGGATCACGTCGTACGGATTCGCCGTGTAGTTGCGCGTGACTCCGCCCAGCAGCGATACAAAACGCACCTTGCCGGCATCCATGCGCGGCATGTCGGCCACGACCGCCGCCAGCGTCCGGCCATGCCCCATGCCAATCACGCCGCCTTGACGAGCCGCGATCTCGCGTTGCAGAAAGTGCGCCCCAGCCACGCCCAAGGCACGCAGCGGCAGGCCAACCTCGTGCAGATCCGGAACCACCTCGCAATAGGCAAGCCCGTAGCGCTCGGCAATTCCCGCTTCCAGCACGACGCATTCCGCCACGTCGCCATCGATCGTGACCTTCACCGCGCCACTCTGGTTGGCGCGCGTAATAAGCCGATGCGCCTTGACGTTGCTTACCCCGAGACGCATGGCGACATCGGCCTGCGTCTGCCCTGCGGCGTAATGCAACCACGCCGCCCTGATCGCGAGACTGTCTTCGGCATCACGCCTGTCGGCGGATTTCGTCATGTCTTCTCCACGTGCAAACTGAAAAATGAATTTTTTTTCGTTTGCTGTAATTTATTTCATCTTTGCCAAGGATAGCAAGCAAATCCTCTGTTGCCATCCGCTAAAACCCTTACAGGAGAACCGTCATGCTCCCGAAAGATGGGCGCCCGGGTCGAGGGTTTGGCTACGGTCGGATGGTGGAGGGATTTTTCCGATAACCGTCTGAACTGGCCGGCTGCGTGGGATGATTCGCGATTGGCACTGGGGAGGGACGAGCGATGAACATCGAACCTTTGAGCGACGGCAAGATAATCGAGGCATGGAAGCGGAACGCTTCGCCCTGGACGAATGCGGTACGTGCCGGCGAAATCGAGAGCCGGCGATTGGTGACCGATCGCGCCATCCTGGACGCGGTCCTGGCGTGCAGGCCGCAGACCGTCATGGATCTGGGTTGTGGCGAAGGCTGGCTTGCCCTTGCGCTCCAGCAGAACGGCATCGAGGTAACGGCGGTAGATGGTGTGCCGGCACTGGCCCTTGCCGCGAAGCAGGCGGGCGTAATCGACAGCCGCGTGATGTCCTACGAAGAGATTGCCGGAGGGCGGCTCAAACTGAGCGCCGATGTCGTGGTCTGCAATTTCTCATTGCTTGGAAAGGAATCGGTAGACGGTCTGCTGCAAGCCATTCCCATGTTGCTCAAGCCGGATGGGACCTTGATCGTGCAAACGCTCCATCCCCTTGTTTCATGTGGTGACCTGCCTTACGTCGACGGCTGGCGGGCAGGTTCATGGGCAGGATTTAGTCCACAATTCAGCGATGCTCCGCCGTGGTACTTCAGGACATTGGGCACGTGGCTCGAACTTTTAAGGACGAGCGGACTGACACTTCGCGCGCTGCAGGAACCAATAGACCCGCGAACCCGCAGGCCGGTATCCGTCCTGTTTCGTGCGCATCGGACTGGATGACTGACCGCAACTACGAGCTACACCAACTGCAACGCCAATACGAGCATTGTCACCAGCGACACGACGAAGATCGAAGCGCCGATCGTTCGCGCAAAATAATTCGCATGATGCTGAAGGAAGACTTCCGCACACCGATAACAGTACTGAAATACCCAACATTTCCGACAACCCGAGTCTAGCCTTCCGACCGCCAATCCATGCTTTCAACTTCGAGTGCCTCACTGATGACGTTAGGTAGCGCTATCGTGCTGGTCATGCCGGGTCCGACAAACACGCTGCTCGCTACCGCCGGTCTGAGATCGGGCATAAGGCACTCGGCTCATCTCACTGGCGCCGAATTCGCCGGCTATCTCGTGTCTATTTCAGGCTGGGGATATTTCCTTTCGCATGCGGCAAGCTCGCTAACCTGGCTACCGACGCTCTTGCGTATTGCTAGCGCCCTCTATCTTGCATACCTCTCGGTGCGCATGTGGCTCACAGCGAACTCGTTTCCTTCGACGGCGCAAGGGACGATCGGCTTGCGTGTGTTATTTACCGCGACATTGCTCAATCCAAAAGCAATCCTGTTCGCCGGCACGATTTTTCCGGTGGCTGCATTCGAGAGCTTGGCCGGCTATGTGGAAGCGATGGCAATTTTCACTAGCCTGCTGGTCCCAATCGGGCTGGCGTGGATTGCATTTGGCGCTGAACTCGGTCGCGGCCGCCTCATGCGGGTCAGTCCGGCGCGCATGCAGCGTTGTGCGTCGATCATCCTGGCTGCCTTTTCTTTGTCTCTTGCGTGGGCGGTATTGCACTAGGCAGGCATCAGCCTCGACCGACGCGGCTGGAAGCCTATCCTGCTGTCCACCCCTCGCCCTCCTCGCGTTCTGTTCCAGTTTTTCGAATCTGACTTCTGGCGATTGATGCCGATCGTGCTTGGCGAAAGCTCGCGCGCGATCACGCACGTTCGCGGAAAAGCTTTCACGCTTGTCGACGACCCTCGCGGCCTTTGGCCAGGTTCCAACCGATCACGCTATGACAAAAACAAAGCTTGATCGACTTGCATCGCCGTTTTCCCGATCAACATTCGCTACCCACGAGAGATCCGGGACTCGGTCGACAACCTGCGTCAGTTGCTAGTGGTCACCGACCGGGGGCGCAGATCACGCTAGGAGACGTAGCCACCATCAAGATCTCCGATGGGCCACCCATGATCCGTAGCGAGAACGCGCGCTTGTCGGGTTACGTCTACGTCGACATTCGCGATGTGGACTTGCAATCGGCCGTGAAGGCAATGCAGCTGGCGGTGGCGCGGCAGGTTGTACTGCCGCCCGGCTATTCCATCGCCTGGTTTCGGTGTAGTGATGCTGCTGTATCTAAACGGAGCGCTCAACCGTCGACTCGAGGAAGGCGCGCCCTTTACCGAAACAACGCTTGTCGATGCAATCCGCGAGGGCGCGGTCCTACGCGTGAGACCCAAGGCAATGACCGCCGCGGTCGTGCTGGCTGGCCTCATCCCGATCATGCTCGGCCATGGCGCCGGATCGGAGGTCATGCAGCGAATCGCCGCGCCAATGGTTGGTGGCATGGTGACCGCACCGCTCCTGTCGATGCTGATCATCCCGGCCGCGTGGTTGCTGCTGCAACACCGGAAGATTGCGCGTACCGAAACGACAACTGACGAACCGCTTCGCCCTCACGCAGTACCCACTGGCACGCTCGTGCTGCAATCCCACTCTGGAGAAAACCAATGAAGAAGTTCGTGACCGTAACCGCCGTATTCTGTGCCGCTCTCACGCTAGCCAGCGTCGCGGTAGCTGCGGACGAAATGGCCGGCATGAAGATGGACAATGGCGCCATGAGCACAGCCAAGCCGGGCAAATCGCAACTGACCGACGCGGTGGTCAAGGAGGTGGACCCATCGACTGGCATGGTGACGCTTCAGCACGGCGCGCTGACCAACATCGGCATGTCGGCGATGACGATGGCATACAAGGCCAAGGACGCGGCGATGATTGCCCACGTCAAGGAAGGCGACAAGGTCAAGGTCCGCGTCGAAGATGTCAACGGCACGCTGACTATTGTGAAGCTGGAGAAGCCCTAACCATCGGTAGTTGCCAAGGACGTAGGGACGGCTGCAACGGTAAGCGCCGACGCTCGTGGGACCGAATCGGATAGTGGCGCATCAAGCCCGCGTCCTCGTGCTCCAGTCGTCCGTTCACAATTGACAAGGAAACGATCATCTCCTAATATGAGAAGTGATCGTTTCCTATTAAAGTCAAATATGACATCTCTCCAGTCGCCAAAACAACCCCGTAGCCCAGGCCGCCCACGCGAGTTCGACATGGAGAAAGCGTTAGACGGGGCGCTCTTGACGTTCCGGGAACGAGGCTTTCACGCGGCATCCATCTCCGATCTCAGCGCCGCGATGGACCTCACTGCCGGCAGCATTTATAAAGCGTTCAGCGACAAGCGTGCGATTTTTCTCGCCGCCTTTGACCGCTACACCAGTCGGCGCAACGCTCGCCTGCAGCAATTGGTCGAAGTCGAAGTGACCGGCTTCAACAAGATAAGGGCCATGCTCGCCTTCTACGCAGAGTCGTCGCATGGCGTTGAAGGCCGGCGCGGCTGCCTTGTGGCAGGCAGCGCAACGGAGCTTGCAACCTTCGACTCGGAGATGGCTTCGCGGGTGACAACGGCCTTGCGGCGCGTCGAAACGTCGTTACGCACGCTCATCCAGCTTGGCCAATCCGACGGCTCGATCCCTTCCGGCATCGATGTTGAAGCTACTGCCCGTGTCTTGCTCTCCCTGCTACAAGGTTTTCGCGTTATCGGCAAGACCGGGCGCACCCGCGTCGAGATGATCGCCGCAGTCGATCAAGCCATGCGGCTGCTTTCTTAAAAAAATTTTCCTATTTAGGAAGTGATCATTTCCATAATTAAGCAATGACCAACGTTCTATCGGCCATCGCGGCCGCGGCGACCGGTCCCACATTGAAATGGAGCATCAATCATGACGCAAGCGCAACCAGAATTGGCAGTGCAACCTACCCTCCGCACGAGCGGCGCTTTACCGGCGTCCCGGCCCGATACCAGGTTGACCGGCTTCGCGCATCGCTTCGAAACCGTCAACGGCGTGAGATTGCATTATGTTACCGGTGGCAAAATCGACGGGGACACCGTCGTCCTGCTCGCAGGTTTTCCGGAGAGTTGGTACGCATGGCGCAAGGTCATGCCACTGCTTGCCGAGCGTTACAAGATCGTTGCACTGGACCTCCCCGGACAGGGCGACTCAGACCGCCCGGCGGATGGATACGACACGCAGAGTCTTGCTGTCATGGTTCACGGCCTGCTTCAGCAGCTTGGCATCGGCGAGTATTTCCTCGCCGCCCACGACGTAGGCGCATGGGTCGCCTATCCCTACGCAGCGCTCTTTGGCAATGAGGTCCGGCGGCTCGCGTTGCTCGATGCCGGAATTCCAGGCATCACCTTGCCGGACGCTTTGCCTGTCGCCCCGGAGCGGGCATGGCGCACCTGGCACTTCGCGTTTCATGCCATACCCGAGCTTCCCGAGATGCTGATAACCGGCCGGGAGCGAGAGTATCTCGACTGGTTTCTACGCCGAAAGACCGCCAACCCTGAGTCGTTCCCGGACGCCGACGTGGAGGAATACCTTCGCATCTTCAAGAAAGAGGGTGGCTTACGTGCGGGTCTTGCTTATTACCGGGCCGCGGCCTTGTCTGCGCAACAAAACCGCGCACTATGCGCCAAGGGGAAATTGAAAATGCCCGTATTGGCGTTAGGCTCTGACCAAGGATCCATTCCGGATATGGCAGCGCCGCTCAGGGCTTTTGCCGAAGACGTTCACGGCAGCACGATCGCGTTCTGCGGCCACTTTCTTCCGGAAGAGCAACCGGCAGCGGTCGCCGCGGAGCTGACTGCTTTCTTTAGCTGATCTCAGCCGATCACTCAACCCTCGTTTAAAGACCGTACGCGATGAAACCGGTAAAGAGCCAAGCGGCCGGCGTCGCATTCTCGGCTTCGCTGCCCGCAAAAGGTTTCAAGGCAGTGACCGGAGTCAAGAACTGGAGTTCAAAACGGCGCGCGGCACGCGTGCGCCTGGACGTTGTCGACACCTCCTGAATTCACGGTCACTCCACAGCCTCCGACGAGCGCCTCAATACGGGAAGCACGGCCTGTCGCCCTCCGGCAATCATGATGAACACCGCGGACAGCAAGGCACAGGCCGCGCTGAACATGATGGACAAGCCGTAGTTTTGGTAAATATCAAACAGCAATCCGCCGATGCTGCCGCCTGCGATAGCGGCGATCCCAACAGCAATATAGAGAGCGCCGAGAATCGCACCGAGGTTCGCTGTACCGAACCAGCTAGCGGCGACAGCCGGATAGAGGGAGATGCAACCGCCATTCGCCACGCCGAACAAGATCGCGAATATCACAAGCGACGCAAAGCTGTGAGAACAGAACCAAAAACCGTTAAGGACCGCAAGCGCGACCGTTAGACAAGCGAGGAGCCGGCGTGCCCCCATCCGGTCGCCGAGGCGCCCGAGAAAGAGTCGCCCTGCCACGTTGCCGGCGCCGATCAGTCCGATCAGGAGGTTCGATTCCGTTGCCGATACACCGAGTTGCCGGGCGTAGGGATTGATATGCACCAGCGCCAGAAAAAGGCCTACGGAACCGAGAAATATCGCACCGAAGTACCACCAGAATCGACTCGAACGGATTGCTTCGGCCAGCCCGATGGTGCGGGTCGGCGTCGGCGGGATCGGCCTGTGTTCGCTCGGGTCCAGGCTACGGCGGCGCTCTCCGTCCGCAAGCAATCCCAGCTCATGCGGACTACCTCGAATCAGCATGGCAGCCGAGATACCGACCGTAGCGATCACCGCGGCGAAGATGCGCATGGTGGTCTCCCAGGACATATGGTGCATCAGTAACCCGGCCGCCATCGGCCCGACGAACGTACCCACTCCCGTCCCCGCGAGCGCGAGCCCCGACGCCTTGCTGCGGTTCGTCACGAACCAGCGCTGGACCGCGGTCACCGCCGGAATATAGACAAGGCCAATGCCCAGTCCGACAAGCGAACAAAACGATGCAATGAATAGCGCCAGGGAGTGAGTCGCCTCACTGCTGACAAGGAAACCGAGCGATAGCAGCACGATGCCGGCAATGACCACCACTCTTGTTGATACCCGGTCCGCGAGCGCGCCGGAAACCACGCCGACCGTGTAATAAATGAATGCCGTTAGCGAGAACACCGACGCCACCGAGAAACTTCCGGCATCGAAGTGAGCCTGAATCTGCGAAAAGAACGCCCCGAAAGAATATGCCGCACCGAAACTTAGCGCGAGCAGCACATGCGCTGCGAATACCACATACCAGCCTCTGAACACTTTGCGTTTCATAAGCACGTTTCCCTAGCGAAGAGCGGCACGGATTAACTTGTCTATACAAGTTTGCCTGCGTGCAATCTGAGGGTCAAGCTCCATGCTCCAATCAGGGGGTTAACGCGAATTCATGAACCTCCGTGCCCATTAATCGAACGCGCGATTACATCGATGTCCTGGTCGTCGGAAATCCCAGAAATAGGAAGAAGTTAAACAGTAAGAGGCGATGCGACGTCGGGAGTTGCTGGCGAACAAGACTTTCGCTACGATTGCCGACAGGCCGATACAGCCTGCCGCTCGCATCCGAAAGGAAACGGTGAATGTATCTCTCAAAGCTTTCGCACCCAATCCATCGTGATAGCGAATGCGTCAGTAATGCGAGCGCTGAATGTTTTTCGCTGAAACGAGGATCGATATGCGCAGCTATCTCGACGCCAAAAACATGGCTAAGGCCGCTAGAAAAAGCCTTGCTGACTTGAATCTCCACATCACTCACGGCCAAGCGCTGGAACTAGTCGCGACGCAATTCGGCTTTGAAAACTGGAATATTCTGGCCGCAAAAATCGGCAACAATACGGCCGACGAGGCCGTAAGCTTCCATCAAAATTCTCCGATATTTCGTGTGTTCGATGAAGAGAAAGCCAAGGATTTTTACCTGGGCTTTCTGGGCTTCCGGCTCGACTGGGAGCATCGCTTTGAAGCGAATCTACCTCTTTACATGCAGGTATCGCGCGCCGGACTTGTGGTGCATCTCAGCGAACATCACGGCGACGCCAGTCCAGGCTCAACGGCGTTTGTGACGTTAAGCGGCGTCGAAGCGTATCAGGAAGAGCTGAGTTCAAAAGGATATCGCTATTTGAGGCCAAACACGGAGAGCCTTCCCTGGGGGAAAGTCATGACGGTAACTGATCCCTTCAGCAACCGCATCCGCTTTTGCGAGCCTCCTGACCTGGCGCCACGAAACGTCGACTGACGGCAATCGCCAAGGTCTCGCGCGGCAACCAGTTCGCTGATTCGCTACGGTTGCCGCCCTGAATGAGGTCAGTCGAGCACGTCGTTCCCAACTCAGGCCGGTGCCTTCTCCTTATCTCCGAGCACCGCTCGCGGGAAGCGCCGCGATGTGCGCCCTACGCTTGGCTGACCTGTGAAAGCGCCGCAATCAAGTCACCAAAGCGTTCACCTTGAACCACAATGTGCCCACGCAACGCGACAGCGGCTGCTTCGCCGTCGCCTTTGGCCAGAGCGTCCACCACCGCCTGATGCTCGTCGAAGGACGAGATCATGCGTCCCTTCACCCGTAGCTGAAGCCGTCTATACGGCCTTAGCAGCTTATGCAATGCCTTCGCCTGATCGTGGAGGAAGCTGTTATGGCTGCCTTCATAGATCAGGCAATGGAAGCGCTCGTTCAAATGATAGTAGTCGTCGGGGTCGGCCGAATCGCGCGCCTCCTGACAGGCGAGATGCGCCGCACGAAGCGTCTCGAGTTGCCCGGCGCTCATCCGCCTTGCGGCAAGCCGACCACACATTGCTTCAAGCTCGGCCATCACTTCGAACATTTCGATCAGCCGATGCAGGCTGATCTTTGCCACCACGGCGCCATGCCGTGGCCGCATCTCTACCATGCCGGCTGCGACAAGCTGCAAAAGCGCTTCGCGCACTGGCGTACGAGACACCTGGAAGCGCGCAGTCAGTTCGGCTTCATCCAGCGAGGCGCCTGGCGGGAGGACCCCGGTCGCGATGTCTTCCTCTATGGATTCGCGAAGCTGATCAGCGCGAGTGAGCTTGTTCGTCATGATCGACCTTTACGGTTGCGGGTTGGCCAGAGCGCTCAGGCCAGACAGTACGCGTAAACGATAGTTGAGAATGCGGTCCAGCGAATTATAAATACACAAGGGTTCTTTAAATATATTTCCAAACGTCACACAGCTTACAAAGCTTTTGCGACGTATTCAATGGTCCTCTTCCCGGGGTCCATGCGTCCTTCACGGTTGCTCGCGCTTGGCCAGAAACGAGCGCCCGTTTGCCTATGCGAAACCGGCGGCGCTTGTCTCTTACTGTCTGCGGGCATGAGGCGTCCTTAAGCGCAATCCGATTCAAGATCCTTGCCCCATGATGCTGGCGATGTTCGGAGAAACTGATCATGAAAGTCAAATCAGTAGGTGTACTACTGGGATTGAGTGCGAGCGCAGTGTTGATCGGTGGATGCGGGCACAGCGACAATGGTTCGGCGAACACCAACAAGGGAGCCGGTTTTATCAACAGCTTCCAGATCATCTCCAGCGCGCCAGCTTTCGGGGGCGCCACGCCTGCCGGGGCGGCCGGTCCTTATCAGGTGATTACGGCCGTCGTGCACGGCGAGCTTGATCCGAACAATCCGCTCAATGCGGGTATCGTGAACATCAAGAACGCGCCGGTCGGCTCCGACGGATATGTGGCCTACGCTACCGATGTCGTGATCCTGCGGCCCCAGAGCGCATCGACGGCGAAGCGCGTTCTGTTCTATGACGTGGTCAATCGCGGCAGCAAAATTGGCGACGCCTCGTTCGTCGGCGGTGGCGCGCTCGATACCGGCGCCGCCCCCACGTCAAGTTTCCCCTCGCTATTGCGCAATAACTACACAGTCCTTTGGAGCGGCTGGCAAGGCGATGTTCCCCTCACCGGCAACAGCACGCTCGCCGGCGCCGGGCTCCTTGGCACCAGCTTTCCCGTTGCAACCAACAAGGATGGCACGCCAATGACGGCGCTGAGCCGCGAGGAGTTTATCCCTGACTACGCGGGCGGCCCGGCCACCACGATCCCGTTGACCTATGCACCCGCCAATCTGAACGACAAGACTTCGGTCACGTTTACGGCGCGGCAGTCGTGGCTGACGGCTTACGGCAGCATTCCCGGTGGAGTCCAGACCTACACGGCGCCATCGGTATCGGTACCCACGTGGAGTTATATCAGCACACCAAATAATGTTTATGAAGGCAACTACTCGGTGACATTTACGCCACCGACCACCGTGCCCGGACCCAACGGCTCGAGTGTCGCGCCCGACGCAGGCACCATCTACAGCTTTGTCTATATGGCGGCCGCTCCCACTGTCGACGGAATTGGCTTTGCAGCATTGCGCGACCTGGTGTCGTTCCTTCGATACGACGCAACGGATGCTCAGGGTGTCGCCAATCCCCTCAACGATCTCAAGAGTGCCCCTTGTGCGGCAGCCTCCTGCTCGCAGAACACCAACTTCGATGTCGCTATCGGAGAAGGCATCTCGCAATCGGGCCGGTTCATGAAAGACTTCTTGTACCAGGGCTTCAATGTGGACAAGAACGGCAAGATCGTATTCGACGGCATGTTCCCGATCATCTCCGCCGCCCGCCGTACGTGGACCAACGCGGCATTCGCGCAGCCCGGCCGCTGGTCGAAGCAGCATGAGGACCATTTCATGCCAGGCTTCCAGTTTCCGTTCACTTACGCGACGCTCACCGACCCCGTCAGCGGCGCGACGGATGGCCTGCTCAAGCAATGCTCGGCAACCAACACCTGCCCGAAGATCATGCAACTCGACGGCGCGTTCGAATGGTGGGGTGGCGCGGCGTCGCTGGTGGTGACCGACGGGCGCGGCAACGACATCCAGCTCCCGCCCAATGTTCGTTACTACCTCGTGCCCGGAACGCAACACGGTGGCGGCAGCGGGGTAACCACGGGCAACTTTGTCGTGCCTGCGGCCGGCAGTCTGTGCCAGTTGCCGGGTTCACCGGTCGAAGAAACGCCGGTCGAGCGAGCGCTTATCCCCGCGCTCGTGAACTGGGTCGCCAATGGCACCCAGCCGCCGGCCTCGCAGTATCCGACGGTCGCAGCCGGCACGCTTGTCGCGCCTACCCAGACCGCTACCGGTTTTCCGAGCCTGACGAACGTCTTCGTGCCGAGCGGACCAGCGGGCACGCCTGTCCAGTTGCAACTGACCTTCAATGGTGAGTACAACCAGCTGTTCGTGACGGACTACAGCAACGCCGTGCCAGTGGTCAATACGGCGCAGCAGTACACCATTCTTGTGCCGAAAGTCGACGCCAACGGCAACGAGACAGCCGGCGTCCTCGTACCCGATGTCAGCGTGCCGCTCGCCACATACACCGGCTGGAATTACCGCGGGTCGGGCCACGCAGTAGGCGACGGCTGCATCTCGAACGGCGCGGCAATTCCGTTAGCCGTGAACGCTGCCGCACAAGCTGGCGGGACGGATTCCCGAGCCACACTCACGACGCTCTATGGCGCCAGCAGGTCTAAGTACCAGGCAGCCGTGTCGGCAGCGGCGGACGCACTCGTGAGCCAGGGCTATTTGTTGCAGGCGGATGCCGACAACGTCTTCGTCGCCAACGCTGCAAGCATTTCGCCTACCTTGTTGCCCTTGCCCTGAAATGAAAACGAGGGAGCGGATCGTGGCGCCGCACGGTGTCACGGCCGACTCTTCATGCCGATTCCTGACTTGCTGACCACGATGAACAGGATGGAGCGATGACCGGAACGAGAAGACGCACTGCCGCCGGGTTTGTCGCTGCCACGATGGTGGCGCTCAGTGGTTGCGGTGGGGGTGGAGGCGGTTCAGACAACGGGAGCCCTGGCACACCCGCAGCAGCCACGCCGAGTGCAATCGTCTATCAAGATAGTTTGCTGCTCGGCAGCGTCACTCCGCAATCATTGTCTTTCGTTGCGGCAACAATGACCGCGAACGCCATGATCGTGAGTCCCGTCGCAGCACCGCTTGTCGTACCCGGCAACAATCCGCTTGTATCGAGCTATTTTCAGGGCACTGTCCCAGGCGCGGGCATCGCCTGTGTCTCCTCGCCGACAAATAGTATTGGTACGGTGACAGGCGTCAACGCCGGCGTGAACATCAAGAGTGTTGCTGTGATGCTGGATGCGTCCTGGACACTATCAACGGCCCCCGATGCGAACTGGAGTGCTCTGGCCGCTAGCGCCGCAGCGTTTGATGGCTGGGAAAATTGCGGAGCCAAAGCCGAAGGCAGTCCGTCGCCGTCGTCCACCTTGACGATCAATGCGGATGGCAGCTTCTCCGATAACATATTCGACGGCAATCCCTCCACCACGGTTACCATCGTCGATCAAAGCTTCAGTTCGACACAGGCCGCGTCAATGCTGTCAGACGCCGGTTATCTCGATGCGAGCCAGGCCGGTAATCCGCAGACCCTTCGCCTGAAGGTGTATCAGAACGCAGCAAAACAAACGCTTCTCGTTGAGCAAGGCATTCCGGCCAGCGGAGCGAGTAGCGAAAATCCTGGTTTTGTTGCAATCTATTTTCAGCGGTAAGACCGGATCGACATGGGACTCGCGGTGCGCATCGGAGGCGCCCGGGCGCGGTGATGCTCTCGCGATAGACGAATGTAAAGGTCCGACGCAAATAGGTGGACCTTTTATCGTGCTACGGTCGATTTCGGCTCCGACGCCACGCCCTACAACCCTCCCCGTCTTTTATCCGAAAGCATCACGTCTGGCAGTGGGTGCGTTTTGACACCGCTCTCTACCAAGCACCTCCTTTATATCTCATCGAAGGCCTCGCTTTAACGATAAAATACGGTATGTAAAGCATTACTTATTATATTTGACAGACAATACGTGAGACCAGCGGCAGCCGGGGGTAGCTCCTGTCGATTGACGGTCAGCCGGTCCTGATCGCCACATTGTTCAGAGGTTTTCCGGTTTGTTATTCGTCTGACATTCACTCCGCAACTACTGCTGCATCAGCAGTTCTAAACAAACCTGCTTGATGCAACAGAGCAAGGATAAGATTCCATTCCTCAGGCTCTTTTCTTGCTGCTGCAAGACGCTGTACCTCGCGTAGTAACGCTGGGCTCCAGTGCGCAATTCGCGCTTGAACGCCGTGGGTAGACGTGTGGTGGGCCGCTCGTCGGACCAGGAGAATTGCCATGAAATCTCTGCACCCCAAATTTGCTTTGCGCGCGGCGTACCAGCATCACCTGTTCAAAATATCTATGCGATTGCTGGTGGCAATGTGCCTCGGTTCGTGCGGCGGTTCAAACAACAGCCCGACCACCACTACGGGTGGCGCCGGCGGTACGTCCGCTAGCCCGAGTACGACACCCGCGCCGTCTACCACCTCGCCGACCAACACGACTCCCACGCCGGCCCCTACCGCCTCCGGCACGACCACTGCACCGGGCACGACCACGCCCGGCGGAACGAGTACCGGCTCGACGCCGACGACGGTGCAAGCCTACGCCACAGACGTGCTGATGCACCACAACGACCTCGCACGAACCGGTCAGATGCTTTCGGAAACGACTCTCACGCTGGCCAATGTCAACTCGACAGCGTTTGGAAAGCTGCGCTTCCTTCCTGCTGACGGCAAAGTCGACGGGCAACCGCTATTCGTGACGAGTCTTACGATAGGCACGGCGGTACATAATGTCGTCTATGTTGTAACAGAGCACGACAGCATCTACGCCTACGACGCCGACAGCGGTGCCGCGTTGTGGCAAATATCGCTGGCGGGTGTGGGTGAAACGTCGAGCGCTGACGTCGGCTGCACGGACATCACGCCAGAAATAGGTATCACGTCGACACCGGTCATCGACCGCTCGCGCGGCCCGCATGGCGTGCTGTATGCCGTGGCCATGACCACCGACGGCAGCGGGAATGTGCATCACCGCCTGCACGCGATCGATCTTGCGACAGGCGCTGAACTGTTCGGCGGCCCGACCGAAATTGCCGCGACCTATCCAGGTAGCGGATCGGAAGGTGCGAATGGCCTCCTTACCTTCAATCCGGCTCTGCACACCGTGCGCGCCGCGTTGACGCTGGTCAACGGCACCATCTACATGGGCTGGACCGCCCACTGCATGTCCGGCAACTATAACGGCTGGCTGATGGCCTACAGCGCTGATACGTTGAAGCAAACCGGCGCACTTCCGGTTACCCCGAACGGCACCAAGGGATCGATCTGGATGGCGGGTTCGGGCATGGCATCGGATGGGACATCGATCTATTTTGTGGACGGCAACGGCACCTTCGGCACGACGCTCAACGCGCAGGGATTTCCAGTGGACGGCGATTTGGGCGACACGTTCGTCAAGCTCTCTGCTCTGCCGACGCCGGTCGTAACCGACTACTTCGCCATGTATAACACCGTAGCCGAATCCGATGTGGATGGCGATTTCGGCTCTGGCGGACCGATGCTGCTGCCTGATCAAACCGCGTCGAACGGCACGGTCAAGCATCTGGCTTTAGGGGCAGGCAAGGACACCAATATCTACGTCGTCGATCGCGACAACATGGGCAAGTTCAGCCCGACGTCCAACAACATCTGGCAGGAGCTGATTGGCGTCCTGGCTGACGGAATCTGGGGCTCGCCGGCGTACTTTAATCATGTCGTCTATTACGGAGGTCAGACCGACACGCTCAAGGCAATCCCTATCACCAACGCACTGCTCGCCACCGCACCCTCTTCGCAGAGCGCGTTACAGTTTCCTTATCCGGGCGCCACGCCGGCCATTTCGGCGAACGGCACGAGTAACGGCATTGTGTGGGCGGCAGAAAACGGCACAACCGGCGCGCTTCACGCCTACGACGCCACCAATCTCGCGCACGAGTTGTATAACAGCAATCAGGCCGGTACCCGGGATCAGTTCGGCGCGGGCAACAAGTTCATCACGCCGATGATTTCAGAGGGGAAGGTATTCGTGGGAGCGACGAACGGCGTCGCGGTGTTCGGTTTGCTGAATTGATGCGGGAAAACGAGGCGTGCATCCTGCCTCGTTTCACAAGAGCGCCGGACTAGGCCACCGCTTTTAGCGCTTTTACAAGTTCAGCCAGGCGATAGGGCTTGTTGACGAAGGCAAAATCCTCGATACGCCCATACTGCTCGCGTAATGCCGGAATTGGATATCCCGAGGCGACTATCACCCTGAGACCGGGTCGAAGCTCGCGCGCTGAGCGCGCCAGTTGAATACCGTTCATGCCCTTCGGCATGACTACGTCGGTGAACAGGAGATCGATGTCGGTCCGCCGCTCCAGAATGCCCATCGCTTCAATCCCGTTGGTTGCCGTTGTGACCTCGTAGCCGATGCTGCGAAAAAGCTGCCCCGCCACGTCCAGCACGTCCGGTTCATCTTCCACGATAAGAACCGTATCTACACCATCGTTCGACGCGACAATCCTGTCGTCCGGCACGCCTTCAACCACGGGCAAGTACATGCTGACGGTCGAGCCTGTGCCCTCTTCGCTGTCGATCACGACGTCGCCGCCGGACTGCGCGATGAATCCATAGACCTGGCTCAAGCCAAGTCCAGTGCCCTTGCCCACCTCCTTGGTCGTGAAGAACGGCTCGAACGCGCGTGCAACCACCGCCGGCGGCATGCCTGAGCCTGTATCGGAGACGGAGACCCGGACGTAAGCACCCGGCGCCAGATTCCCAACCTCCACAGCACCTAACTCGACGTTCTCGACGACAACTGCCAGTTTCCCGCCACCGGGCATGGCATCGCGAGCGTTGACGACCAGGTTCAGCAACGCCGCTTCGAATCGCGCGACATCAAGCGAAACGGTCTTGGCGTGGGGACCCAGCCGTATATCCATCTCGATAGCAGAGTTTCCAGCGCGGCGCAGCACCGGTTCGAAACTGCCGATCGCAGAGTTCAGGTCGTACTTTTCAACCTTAAGCGGTTGCTGACGGGCGAACGAAAGCAATTGCTGGGTCATGAGCGCACCGCGCTCGACGGCGCGCCGCATGGCGTCCAGCACCTTGGTATCGGCGTGCTTCTGCGCTCGCGTGCTCAGCACATCCAGACTGCTTGAGATGACCGCCAGCAGGTTATTGAAGTCATGGGCAATCCCCCCAGTGAGCTGGCCGATCGCTTCCATCTTCTGCGATTGGAAAAGCGCCGCATTGGCTCGCTCAAGCGCCTCTGCTGCCTGCTTTCGTTCTGTTATATCTCGTGTGACTTTCGCGAATCCCAGCAATTTCCCCGCTTCGTCGCGGATCGCATCGACAACGACGTGCGCCCAAAATCGCGTTCCGTCCCGGCGCACACGCCAGCTCTCCTGTTCAAACCGGCCTTCGGTTGCGGCCGTTGCCAGCGTCTGGGCAGGCATGTCTTTAGCACGGTCTTCTTCGGTGTAGAAGACCGCGACATTCGAACCGACAATTTCGTCTCGCTTGTAACCCTTGATGCGTTCGGCGCCAGCGTTCCAGTTCGTGATCACACCCGTCGGGGAGATCATGTAGATCGCATAGTCCGTCACGCTCTGAACGAGCAGACGGAACCTGTCCTCGCTTTCGCGCAGCGCCTCTTCATTCGCTTTACGCTCAGTAATGTCGCGCGTGATTTTGGCAAAGCCGAGCAGTTTTCCTGATGAATCGCGGATCGGATCGACCACGACGCTTGCCCAGAATCGCGTGCCGTCTCTTCGCACCCGCCAGCCTTCATCTTCGAACTTTCCTTGTTCGCGGGCGGTTTGTAATGCCCGGGCCGGCTTGCCTGAGCGCCGATCCTCGTCCGTATAAAAAACGGAAAAATGCTGGCCGATGATCTCTTGGGCGGAATAACCCTTGAACCGTTCCGCTCCGGCGTTCCAGCTGTTGATAACCCCCTCAGGGTTCAGCATGTAGATGGCGTAATCCCTGATGCTCGTAACAAGCATTTCGAAGCGGTTTTCTTCGCCCACACCACACAACTGCGCGCCGTCTTCGGTTTTCATTATTCAGACTTCCACGAGTCGTTATTTATTTGTGGTCTAAGAAGGATGCTACGCATCACGCGATGCTTGTTCACCAATGATAGTCTGAATTGATTCATGGATAGACGCCCCCTTCGCTGAAGCGTATCGGCAAGAGACGAACGATGCGCAAGGGGCGAGGGGCGAGGGGCGAGGCGCGCTCCGATTAGCCGGTCTGCATCGCGTGGACATCGCTGAACAAGAAAACTTGATGCCTCGGCTTTTTAGCGGGGAGCTGCCCTTGCATGAGAACACCTTAAAGCCATGCGTCGAAGCCGTACCTCGACTGCGATCCATCCGGCACAGTTTGGCGCGTCAGGTGATGTCAAGTTTTTCCGGCGAGCCAATGCGAGCTGGCGGCTCAGAAGGCTTGCAGCACATTGATAACGCGGCTAGCGAGCAACGGCTTGGTGTTGCGCCCATATTCAGCCATATGTGCAGAGGCGCCATGCGCCTTTAACGCTTCGGCGCTTTCCCAGCGTTCGATCACCGCAAATGTGTCATTGCCGAGCGGTGTTTGAATCGCTCCGAAGTCAGGGACATCGACCACCGCTTCGTAGCTGATGCAGCCATTTTCCGCCAGCACTGCTGGACGGTTCCTGGCGAATAGTTCAAGCACCGCGTCGCGTGACCCGGGCAGTGCGGTGATAGTGGCAATGACGTGAATCATCCGGACATTCTCCTTTCGTGGTTCGGCATGGATTGCCGCTGCAATCATAGCCGCGTCCGGCAACGTGTGCTGCCAGCGGCCCGGTATGAACCGAAATCCCGGCATCGTGAGTGGCACGTCGAACACCCTGAAATTCCACACTCGCGTGCCCCGCTGATCAAGACACGGCGGCGACCACCGCGTCCGCGTGTAAACTAGCGAACTTTTTGGACTCTGGTGGTATGGTGCAAGCCCCTCAGCGCACAGCTTTCAGCGGCCCGACGCTCATTCGCTTACTGGCTCGCCTTGCGGATGTCGAAGTTACCGAATCCAGGCAATCGCTCTCGGACAGGCTGAGCCAATGGGTCCACTGGACAGACGCCATCGCACTGTCCACGGCGCTCAACGGCAATCTGCCTTGCGCACCTCCCGGAGGGCATGCCCTCGGCAGCGTGGAGGAAATAGAGTGCGCCCGCGTGCGCAGCGCGTTGGTGAATGCCATCGCCGGCGGCAGTGCGTCCGCCGCCGCCAAGCGCCACGGGCCTGCCCAAACGTCCTCTCAAGGAGACTCCATGGACGCTGCGCTCGACTATCCGGCATTTCGTCAGATCTATCTGTCCATGCAGCAGACGATGGAAACGGGCATCGGTAACCTGCGAGGCCGCCTGCGGGCAAAGCTGGCCGCCAGGACGCCCGACATGAGCCGGCTCGCGGAGGTGGATGCCGTCATGGAGCGTGCGCTTAGCCCGCGCGAGCGCAGTCTGCTGGCCACCGTGCCCGGGTTGCTCGGCGGGCACTTCGAGCGCTTGCTCAAGGCCGATCGGGAGACACGGGCCGACGCCCAGGCTTTGGAGGACGCCTCCGAGATCGCGCCGGGCGCGTGGCTGACCGTGTTCCGCAAGGATATGCGGAGCGTTTTGCTAGCCGAACTGGATCTTCGTTTTCAACCGGTCGAAGGGTTGCTCGCGGCCCTTCGCACCCGCTAACTGGGACGCTATGTCCAGATATCTGAATCTTGTCGTTTTTTTGGTAGGTCTGGCCGCTGTGTGCTGGATCGGCGCCGGTTACGTCGGCTCGAACCCGCTGGCGCTGGCCGTCACCATGCTGGTGGGTGCGTGCTATCTGGCGGGCGCGCTTGAGCTCCAGCGCTACAGCCAAGCGACTTCAACCCTGGCGCGGGCCGTCACGGACCTGTCCGGACCGCCTCCCGGTCTCAGCGCCTGGCTTGACCGATTGCATCCCAGCTTGCGCCACGCGGTGCGCCTGCGCGTCGAAGGCGAGCGCGTAGCCTTGCCCGGCCCGGCGCTTGCGCCCTATCTGGTCGGCTTGCTCGTATTGCTGGGCATGCTGGGCACGCTCCTGGGCATGGTGGCGACCCTGAGAGGGACAGGCATGGCGCTGGAAAGCGCGACGGACCTGCCGGCTATCCGCGACTCGCTCGCTGCACCGGTCAAGGGCTTGGGATTTGCGTTCGGCACCTCCATTGCAGGCGTGGCCACATCCGCCATGCTCGGGCTGCTTTCTGCACTGTGCCGGCGCGAGCGGATCGAGGCCGGGCAGATGCTCGACGTGAAGATCGCGACCACATTGCGCATTTACTCGCAGACCCATCAGCGCGAGGAAGCCTTCAAGCTCCTGCAGCGGCAGGCCGAGGGGATGCCTGAGCTGGTCGATCGGTTGCAGAGGATGATGGCGACCATCGAACAACAGAACCTCGCCGTCAACGCGCGCCAGATCGCCAGCCAGGAGGCCTTCCACGGCAAGGCCGAGGCAACTTACGCCCGCCTCGCTTCCTCGGTGGAGCGGTCGCTGAAGGAGAGCATTGCCGACAGCACCCGCGCCGCGGGCGCGGCGCTGCAGCCGGTCATGGAGGCCACGATGGCGGGCCTTGCCCGCGAGACGGCTTCCTTGCACACCACGGTCACGCATGCCGTGCAGCAGCAACTGGAGGGACTGTCGAGCGCTTTCGAGGCGAGCACCACCACCGTGGCCGGTATCTGGAACCGGGCACTTGAGGGACACCAGCGGTCGAGCGAGGCGCTGATCCAGCAACTGCGCACATCACAGGATCGATTCACCGACACCTTCGAGCAACGTTCGGCCGGGCTGCTGGAAGGTCTCTCCGCGCGCCTGGACGCTACGGCCGGCAGTGTGTCTGCGGCGTGGAACGAAGCGCTGTCAAGGCAAGAACGCGCTGGCGAGAAGCTGGCGAGTCACAATCAGCAGGCCTTGGCCGAGGCCGCAGCGACCTTCGAGCAGCATTCGGCTGCGCTGCTGCGCACCGTGGGCCAGTCTCAGGCGGACTTGCAGGGCGAATTGGCATCGCGGGACGAGCAACGGCTCACGGTCTGGACCGAGACGCTCGGCTCGATGGCCGCTACGTTGAGCCGCGAGTGGGAGCAGGCGGGCACGCGCACCGCCAGCCGGCAGCAGGAGATGTGCGACGCGCTGGCGCAAACCGCACGCGACATCTCGGCCCAGACGCAGGCGCACGCCAGCAACACGATCGCCGAAATCGACCGGCTCGTACAAGCTGCATCGGAAGCCCCCAAGGCCGCCGCGAACTTGCAGGCGGAATTGGCATCGAGGGATCAGCAGCGGCTGGCGGCCTGGACCGAAACGCTGGGTTCGATGGCCGCTACGCTGAGCCGCGAATGGGAGCAAGTCGGCACGCGCACCGCGAGCCGGCAGCAGGAAATTTGCGACACGCTGGAGCGGACCGCGCGCGATATATCGGCCCAGACGCAAACGCACGCGAGCGACACGATCGCCGAGATCTCCCGGCTCGTGCAGGCGGCATCGGAAGCCCCCAAGGCGGCCGCCGAAGTCGTTGCCGAACTGCGTCAGAAACTCTCCGACAGCATGGTCCGCGACACCGCGATGCTGGAGGAGCGCAGCCGTCTGCTGGCGACGCTGGAAACCCTGCTCGATGCCGTGAACCATGCGTCCACCGAGCAGCGCTCAGCCGTTGACGCGCTGGTCACGACGTCGGCGGGTCTGCTCGAGCGTGTGGGCACCCAGTTCGCCGACAAGGTCGAAACGGAAACCGGCAAGCTCGGCGCCATTGCCGCGCAAGTCACCGGCAGCGCGGTCGAGGTGGCGAGTCTCGGCGAAGCATTCGGCATGGCCGTACAGGTGTTCGGCGATTCGAACGAAAAGCTGGTGACTCATCTCCAGCGTATTGAAGCCGCGCTGGACAAGTCACTCGCGCGCAGTGACGAACAGCTTGCCTATTACGTGGCGCAGGCTCGGGAAGTCATCGACCTGAGCATGATGTCGCAGAAGCAGATTGTCGAAGATCTGCAAGAGCTCGCCGGCCGGCGTGCGTCCGCCGGAGCTGGGGTTGGAGCCACAGTCGCATGAGCGAGGATATCGACGGCGGCGTGGAGACGACCGCGCCGATATGGCCCGTCTTCGCCGACTTGATGTCGGTGCTGCTGGGCGCCTTCATGCTGATCATGGTGGGCGTCATCGGCGTGCAACTGGAGCTGTCTTCCAAGCTTGAACAAGAGGTCAAGCAGCGGCAGATGGAAACACAGCGCCGCAAGACCCTGGAACAGGCGCTGGCCGGGCCGCTGGCAGCAGGCCGGGTGACGCTGGTCAACGGGCGTATTGGCATCAACGGCAGCGTGTTGTTCGCACTCAACTCCGATCAACTACAGCCCGAAGGCCGGGACGTACTGAAGAGCCTCGCCGGGCCGCTGACCGCTTATCTCCAGGCCAACGACCAGATCCTGATGGTGAGCGGTTTTACCGACGACCGGCAGTTGCGGGAGAGTAACCGTCGCTTTGCCGACAACTGGGAGCTGTCGGCCCAGCGCGCGTTGACGGTCACCCGTGCGTTGATCGACGCGGGCATCCCCTCCTCCTCGGTATTCGCGGCCGCGTTCGGCTCACAGCAGCCCGTGAGCTCGAATGCCGACAACGAGGGACGGGCGAAGAATCGGCGAGTGGAAATAGCACCTGTTCCAAGGCCGTCGAGCGCAACGGTGAAGCCCGGTGAATAGCGACGTTAGTGGTGTGACCAAAAGCGTCCGCGCGACGCTCGATGCGTGGCGCGAGCGCGGTGCCGATCGGCTGGATCCCATCCGATTTTATTTTATCGAAGCGCTGGATCGGCGAGCAGCCAGCCACAGCGGCGAGGCGCGGCGCATCCTGGATGACAGGCTGTCCAAACTGCTCGAGGCTTACACTCACGATTACGCCAACGATCTTGAGAACGCCGCGTCGGAAACTGCCAATGCCGGCGAACCCGCTCGTGGCAAACTTGCCGGACTGATCGAGTACATGAGCCTCAGTGCGCCGGTAGATAGCGACGGTCCCACAGCCGGTCACACCTTGCCCCGACCCTCCTCCTATCCGGACATGGAGGTGCTCGATTACTTCAGGAAAACCTGGACCACGGTCAGTACCGAAAGACAGTTTCGGCAGTCGCTTGCACAAGTGCCCGGGAATGCGGGCCCGCTCAACTCGAGTAGCCTCGTGCATCGTTCGCTCTCGCTGATGCGCGAGTTGTCGCCAGGGTATCTGGAGCAGTTCTTGTCGTACATCGACGCGTTGTCGTGGATGGAGCAAATGAACGGCGGCGGCGCCTTGCCGGACAAAGATGCGGCTCGCTCCGTGAGCCCCCGGAAAAGTACGCGCGGCAAACCGCGCTAGCGCTAGCGTCACATGCACCACGTGCACCACGTGCACCTTGTGCGTTATGGGTGTCACACTTGCATTACCAGCTTCCGGTTTGACTGTATCGCCAATACAGTTAGTCCAGAAAATCGGCACGGATCGAACCGCCTGACTCAGTCCTTGCCGGGTGTTGAGGTAATGAGCCTGATCCAAGCGAACAACGGGTGAACTCGAGATGTAGAAGGAGGCATCGCACAAGAGGCGACCATGACTGAGCAGGCCTGCGAACCGTGTCACCCACGCGAACTACGCCTACGGTATAACGGCCCCCGCTAAGCGGGATCTCGGAAGTGGGTTTGTCGGCTTGATCATCCATGTTTCAGTCCAAGTCGCCCTTATGCTCGAAGAAAACGAGAACGACAATGCGTGATTTGCATCGCACGAGACAGAGTCGACTTCCATGCTGATTGATAGTTTCGAGGCGTCGCACCGAGCGGCTTCAATCATTGACTGGACCGTGTTAGCCAAATTCGTCGTGCTGTGGCAGTTCGTCGGTTATGGCATACCACGGCGCCTTGGACCCGACAAAAATGTGTGCGGTTGGGCGAATAGTCGGAGTGTCGCTGAGCGTTCCTAAAGTGACGTGAACGAACTCGCCCTCACGAACGACCGAAAACATAAGGCTTCCGCAGATCTTGCAATGAACATCGTGAGCCCCGGTCTCATCACCGAAAATCAACAGGTCGGCTTGCCCTTGCGTGATGCCCAACTTGTTACGCTCGATCCCCGCGAATGATTTGAATGCTGAACCGGTTGCGCGCCGGCAGTTTGAACAATGACAGTTCATTGCATAGACAAACTCATCCTTCACGGCGTAATGGACTGCGCCGCAAAGGCATCTGCCTGCAAGCAACGAATTCACGTTTGTCTCGATGAAAGAAGTCATGCTAACGAACTGGATATCAAATTCTGATTGGTTGGATCGCACCAACTTTCGCTCACGCTGGTAAATGATAGCGTCGGCTGTCATTTTAGTGCCTTTTCCGCGACGTTCATCGTGGCGTTTCGCGGACCAGGTCGATCTGCTGCCATTACCGGTGGAAGTACGATGTTTCGAACTGTCCGCCGCATGGCATCCGCGCCTGCGGGCCGATCCGGCACACGCGTGGCTGCACCAGCAACTGTTCGCCGTCGCCAAGCACCGCACGGCCGTGCCAGAACGAACGATCCGGTCAAGGCGCACGGCGTGAAGCACCTTGGGCCGGTGCCGCGGGAATCGGGATCGCAGAGGAGCCGAAGTTTGAATGGAGAATGGAAGCGCCGGTCGAGGGCCGCAATTGGATCGACAGCGACCTTCGCCGATGGCACGCAGTGGCGTTTCGCCGGCATGAGCCAGCGGCGATCTGCTCAGGGCACCCTGCCTGTGACACAATCACTGCATGTGGGCTAGCTCATCGCTCCTGCGATTGGAATTAGCCGCTGCCATGAGACGTCAATGAGACGATCCAATTGAAAATCCCGAATGTAACGCGTCTTTTTATGCATTCGGCCGCCCCTCACTTCGCTGCGCCATGCCAGAAAATAAACAAAAATCTGAATCCGACACGCCGCCGAACCCGGAGCGGATCAGCGTCGCCCCAAAAAAGCGGCGGCGCTGGCAGCCGTCCAATGCGCTGCGCAGCATCCTGATGGTGTTTGTCGGTTTTGTCGCCTTCGTTATCGTATCGGGCATTGTTCTGTACAAACCGGTCATGTACGGCGACATGATCGAGAACTTCGGCATAGTCATGATGCTGACCGTTCCGGTGATTGCGGCTGTCGCCTTTCGCGTGGGTCTCGATTCCTGGCTGGATGTGGAGTAAACCGAGCCGGGAAGTCCCCTCGCTCAGGCCAGTTCATCCGCCTCCATGCCACGCAAAATGGGACGCATGCCTGACAGCTCATGTGGCAACTTGTGCGGCAGCGCGTGACCCACGTGCCGCGCCGTCTCGAACAGTTCCGCGAGCCAGTTGCCGAACGCGCGCACGCGCGGTGGAACGAGGCGATGACGCAGATAGGCGACCGATACCGGCACGGCTGCGGGCCGGTAGTGCGGCAGCACTTCGCTCAGCCGCGCAGCCGCCCGCGCGGAATCCCGAGTGATCTCGCAGCACGGGTAAAACTGTTGGTGTCGACAATGCGCACGAATGTCCGCATCGCCATGATGCGGTCCATCACGGGCGTTTCTCCTATGGATTTAGAGGCACCGCACGCGCTGTTGGCCCGCGGT